>OLSK01000609.1_pt1 | contig 30922 bp, 23 predicted proteins | sample 1672781 | NCBI WGS metagenome assembly OLSK01 (sample SAMEA3136723, study PRJEB25190) | human gut metagenome | biome: human gut; feature: human-associated habitat; material: faeces | place: Austria | collected 2013 | reverse complement strand
TGGTTTTATTTACTGCCAGGGCCGCTTAGGCACTGGAAAAATTAACGAACTATTGCTTGAAAAAGTCTTTTTTTGAAAAAATATGTGCCACACAGGTACTTCCAACGGGGGTAAAAGGTGGAGAATGGTACTTTTTCAAGTGGACACAAACATAAAACATAAAGCATAAAACATACTAATCATCAAAGAATTATGAGATTTGCAATAACAGCGTTTGTGGTCATCGGGGCGGTGAAGATACTGCTCACGGAGGAATATATTCCTGAAAATGATGACAAATAGTGGAAATGCGGTTGGCGAAGTTCCGGGAGCGATTCAAGTCAAACGGTGAAATGAATATAATGGAACAACGAATATGGCAGAGGAGACTTTAGACACGGCCGCGAAAATCCTCAAGGCGGCGGAAGAGGAGTTTATGGAGAAGGGCTACGGCAACGCCAAGATGATGTCCATCGCGGCAAGGGCCGGAGTAAGCCATTCCATGCTGCACTACTACTACCGATCCAAGGGGAAACTCTTCCAGATGATCTTCGACGAGAAGGCAAAACTGATCGTCAGCATTCTCGAGGGAGTGCATGACAAAGAGATCAGTTTCAAGGAAGTCATAAGTCATTTTGTAATGAACCAGTTCGACCTGATGCGTAAGAACGACAGGTTTGTCTGGTTCATGATCGACGAGCTGATCCACAACAAGGAGAACCTGACCAAGATCATGGAGATTGTGCTTCCGAAGGTCACGGGCTACATCCAATGCGTCAATGACATGCTGGAGAAGGAGGTGAAGGCAGGTAATGTCAGGGAAATCAAGCTTATGGATCTGATAGTGAACATCGTCTCCATCAACGTCGCCTCGTTTCTCTTCCTTCCGGTCCTCGGTCAGATCATGCCGGAGGCTGACATCAACCGATACCTTGACGAACGCAGGCGGAGCAATGTAGGATTCATCCTTGATTCGATAATGGTAAAATGAGAATGAACAAAATCCTGATTACAGCGGCCACGCTCATCTGCCTCGCCCTGCCGGTGAGCGGCCAGATGAGCGGCAGGGCAACCGATCCGGCCGGCAGCATGGCTGGCGGCATCGAAAACGGCCAGCCCGGCGGCATGGCAGTCACCATCGAGGAATGCCATGGCGCGGCGGAAAAGTACTACCCGATGGTACGGCAGTACGAACTGACGCTCTCGAATCTGGAGATCAATTATAAAAAGGTCGAGTCCTACATCGAGAACGGGGTGGCCGGGCAGGCCGATCCGGACGCTATCAGGATCCAGCAGCTGAAAACAAAACAGATAGATAAATGAAAAAGACTCTTACATATTCATCATTGCTGGTCCTTGCGCTGGCGATTACTTCCTGCGGGAAAGGGAACAAGGCTTACGATGCCTCGGGAGTTTTTGAGTCAACGGAGGTTACAGTCTCCGCCGAGGGTAACGGTAGGATTATGAACCTCGACATACAGGAAGGCGACCAGCTGGAGGCCGGAGCGGTCGTGGGCTGCATCGACACGGTTCAGCTTTACCTCAGCAAAGTGCAGCTGGAGGCCACGATGAAGGCTGTCGGAAGCGGCAGGCTTAACATTTCCAGACAGATAGCCTCACTTGAAAGCCAGATAGCCAAGCAGAAGCAGGAACTTGCCCGTTTCACGAAACTGGAGAAGGCCGGAGCAGCCAACCGAAAACAGGTCGAGGATATTCAGGCACAACTTGAGGTTCTTGAAAGGCAGCTCGCCGCGCGGAAAGAAAGCCTACAGAACGCCAACAGCGGGGTTTCCGGCCAATCAGCCGCCCTTGAGGCGCAAGTTATGCAGCTTGAGGACAAAATACGCAAATGCGTCATAACCAGTCCGGTAAGCGGAACCATCCTGGCAAAATATTCAGAAGCAGGGGAACTCGCCGTGCAGGGACGGGCACTGTTCAAGGTTGCTGATCTGGACAACATCAGACTCCGCGCCTACATCACCGCCGACCAGTTGACCGAACTCAAACTCGGTCAGTCAGTAAAGGTCTTCGCCGACCAAGGCACATCCGGCAGGAAGGAATATGCCGGCACGCTAGTCTGGATTTCAGACAAGGCAGAATTCACCCCGAAGACCATCCAGACACGTGACGAAAGAGCAAACCTTGTCTATGCCGTGAAGATCGCCGTGAAAAATGACGGTCTGATTAAACTTGGAATGTACGGAGAAATCAAATTCTGATGATGAAAGGTTCATTGACAGACCAGACGTTCTCGTTCGGAGATTCTGTGAACCTTTCCACCAGTGAGGAAGCCGACGTGGAAGAACTCAGGAAGTTCCTTCAGGGCAGGAAGCACAACAATATCACAATCAACGCGATCCAACCGTCCGGGGAGGATTGCTTCATGAGAATATGATGGCGGAAGTAATTCATACAGAGAACCTGACTAAGCGTTTCGGGACGTTCACGGCCGTGGACCACATCTCGTTCGATGTGCATAAAGGCGAGGTGTTCGGATTCCTGGGAGCCAACGGAGCCGGAAAGACAACGGCGATGAGGATGTTGTGCGGACTGAGCAAGCCGACTTCCGGCACCGGCACGGTGGCTGGCTTCGACATCGCCCGGCAGCAGGAGATGGTCAAGAAACACATCGGCTACATGAGCCAGAAGTTCTCACTCTACGAGGATCTGACAGTGAAAGAGAATCTGGTCCTGTTCGGCGGAATCTACGGAATGAGGCGGAAAGAGATCGCCACCAAGACTGATGTACTCCTTAACGAACTGAATTTCAGTTCCGAGAAGAACACGATGGTCAAGGAACTTCCACTTGGTTGGAAACAGAAACTGTCGTTCTCGGTCTCGATATTCCACCGGCCCGGAATCGTCTTTCTGGACGAACCGACGGGAGGTGTCGATCCGGTGGCCAGAAGGCAGTTCTGGGAACTCATCTACAAGGCGGCCGATGACGGAATCACCATATTCGTGACCACTCATTATATGGATGAGGCTGAATATTGCGACCGCGTCTCGATTATGGTGGACGGTCAGATCAAGGCTTTGGACTCCCCTGCCGCGTTGAAGCAGAGTGTTGGAGCGGAGAGCATGGACGAGGTGTTCCGCCGTCTTGCAAGAGAAGCCAAAAGAAACGGAGAGTAACAACAGATGAAGTCTTTACTAGCATTCATACAGAAGGAGTTCCGACATATCCTTAGAGACAGGTGGACTCTGCTCATCATAGTCGGGATGCCGATCGCGCAGCTTCTGCTGTTCGGATTCGCCATCACCACCGAGGTGCGCAACGCCTCCGTGGCCGTGTTCGACCCTGTAAATGACGAACTCACGACACGCATCATCGAACGGATGAATGCCAGTGAATATTTCAACGTCAGCGAAAGGATCACAGACATCGACAGGATCAACGACATCTTCAGGGAAGGCAAGACCAGCCTTGTGATGGTCTTCAGCGACAACTTCTCGAACGATGTACTTAACGGAGAAGCGTCCGTGCAGCTGATCGCCGACGGCACCGACCCGAACCAGGCCTCGATGATCACGGCCTACGCCGGCAACATCCTGGCCACCTGCCAGCAGGAGATCGCCGAGAAAAGCGGAATGGCAGGAGCGGCGATCACCCCGGTCATCAGAATGCTCTATAACCCTCAGGGCAAGAGCGCCTATAATTTCGTGCCTGGAGTTATGGGCTTGATTCTGATGCTGATCTGCGCGATGATGACAGCCGTAGCGATTGTCCGGGAAAAGGAAACCGGCTCGATGGAAGTGCTGCTCACCTCCCCGATAAGCCCGATGATGATCATCATCGCCAAGGCGATTCCGTATCTGGTGCTGTCAATCTTCGATCTGGTGCTGATCATTGTCTGCGCTGTGTTCGTGATGGGCGTCCCGATCGCCGGAAGCCTGTTCTCGCTGGCTCTGGTCTCGATCCTGTTCCTGATCTGCACACTGTGTCTGGGGCTTCTGATCTCGACTATGGTCGAGACCCAGATGGCCGCGATGATAGCCTCCGGAATGGGGCTGATGATGCCGACGATGCTGCTGTCCGGACTGATATTCCCGATCGAGAGCATGCCGCGTGTCCTGCAATGGATCTCCACAATCGTCCCCGCGCGCTGGTACATCCAGTCTATCAAGATGATAATGATCCAAGGCACGCCGCTAAGCTACACACTGCCGGAGATCGGAGTGCTGTCCCTCATCACACTCATACTCATCGCATTGAGCGTCAAGAATTTCAAGACAAGATTAACTTAAGAATATGTTATCCTTCCTCATAGAAAAAGAGTTCAAGCAGCTGTCCCGGAACAAGATCATCCCGAGGATGCTGGTGGCGCTGCCGCTGATGGCGATGCTGGTCTTCCCTTGGGCGGCGAACCAGGAAATAAAGAACGTCCGTGTGGATGTGGTTGACAACGACCATAGTCCTCTGTCGCAAAGGCTTGTGGCAGAGATCGGAGGCTCGGCCTATTTCAACGTCTCCGGAACCTCGGATTCCTACCTGGACGCTTTACGTAAAGTCGATTCCGATGAGGCTGACATGATACTCGTGATTCCGCAGAATTTCGAGAAGTACCTTGTAAACGGACAGGGCGTTCAGATCCAGATCGCCGCCAACTCCGTGAACGGCACCAAAGGATCGCTCGGATCGTCCTATATGGTGTCAATGATCTCGGGTTCAACGGCTCTGCGGGAATATTCAGAAAAGGTGAAGGTCACTGCCACAGGTAAGGATACTCCTTCATTTTCGGTGAGTCCGCTCTACAAGTTCAATCCGTCGCTTGACTACAAGGTGTTTATGGTGCCGGCGCTGATTGTGATGCTTCTGACCATCATCTGTGGCTTCTTCCCGGCCCTCAACATCGTGGGTGAGAAGGAAAGCGGCACCATCGAACAGATCAACGTCACTCCGGTCGGCAAGTTCCAATTCATTCTGGCAAAGCTGATTCCGCTCTGGATCATCGGAATCGTGATAATGGGTTTGAGTCTGCTGCTCGCCAAAGTCATCTATGGAATAGCCCCGGCCGGCAGCATCTGGACACTTATGCTTTTCACCGGAGTCTATATTCTCGTGGTGTCCGGATTGGGGCTCGTGATCTCGAACTACGCCTCAACCATCCAGCAGGCGATGTTCGTGGGATTCTTCTTCATTATGATATTCTTCCTGATGGGAGGGATGTTCACTCCGGTCAGCAGTATGCCGGACTGGGCTCAGGCCATAACAATCGTCAATCCTCTTAAATATTTCATCGAGGTGATGCGCCTTGTTTACCTGAAAGGTAGTAAATTTATGGATATGATTCCTCAGTTCCTGGCGTTGTGCGGCTTCGCGGCCGCGTTCGGAAGCTGGGCGATCATCAGTTACAAGAAATCAAGTTAATATTCAAATATGAACAGGACATCTGAATATGCTCTAACCATTGTGGTGCCTGTCTTCAACGAGGAGGACAATGTCCACAATCTGGAAAAGGCTCTGACCGAGTTCATTCCTGTCAGCAAGGTCAAGACCTGCGCGCTGTTCGTGGACGATGGTTCTAAAGATGGCAGCCTCAAACTGATCCAGGAGGTCTGCTCCCGCAACAAAGACATCTTCTACATCAGCTTCTCAAAGAACGCCGGACTCAGCGCGGCTATAAAGGCCGGATTCGACTACGCTTTCTCTGAATATGTCGGCTATATGGACGCCGACCTTCAGACCACTCCGGAGGATTTCAACCTGCTGCTGGACAGAATGAAGGATCACACCTTGATGACAGGCTACAGGGCGAACCGCAAGGACACCGCCTTCAAGCGGATCCAATCCAAAATCGCCAACGGATTCAGGAATATGATGACTCACGACGGGGCGAAGGACACCGGCTGCCCACTCAAGATCATCCGCACGGACGCGGCCAAGAAGATCCCGATGTTCAAGGGAATGCACAGGTTCCTGCCGGCTCTGATCCTGCTTCAGGAAGGCGGAAGTTTCGGCCAGGTGCCGGTAAGGCATTTCCCACGTACGGCCGGCACATCCAAGTTTCATCTTTGGAACAGGCTCTGGGGGCCGTTCGCGGACTGCTTCGCCTACCGCTGGATGAAGCCACGGTACATCAACTACTCCGTGGGCAAGGGCAATGTCGATGAGGAGCGGAATTAATCTTCTGGAATATGTTTGACAACATCCCCGCCTGGCTTACCTTCACCCTGGGTTTCTCCGCCCAGACATTCTTCGGATTGAGGACAGCGCTCCAATGGCTGAAATCCGAGATGGCTCATGAATCGGTCTCCCCGGTGTCCTACTGGATCTTCAGCGTGATCGGAGCGTGCCTGATGTTCATCTACGGAGTCTTGAGGAATGATTTCTCCATCATCCTCGGACAGTTCGTCGCCTACTTCATCTATCTTTGGAACCTGAATGCCAACGGGATATGGAACCGTATGAAGATCCTCACAAGAGTTCTGCTGGCAGTTCTTCCGTTTGTAGCCGCCATGCTTCTGTTCAAGGACGCCCGGGGATATTCACAGAACTTCTTCCGCAACAGCGACATTCCGGTGTGGCTTGTGGTGTTCGGCTCAACCGGTCAATTGATGTTCACGCTGCGGTTCGTCTATCAGTTTGCCTTCTCACACCACTGGCATACATCCGTGCTTCCGAGGGGATTCTGGATCATCAGCATCGTAGGTTCCGGGATGATCATCATCTACGGCATCATCCGGCTTGACCCGGTACTGATCCTCGGCCAGATGTTCGGGTTTGTGGTTTACATAAGGAATCTGATCCTTGGATCAGGCAAAAAAGAACATTCAGATGAGAAACAACACTCCACAGACCGGGAAGGGTAACATATTCACCCGCCATCCTATGATGACGGTCTTCGCCTTCACCTTCATCTGCCTTTTCCCGGTGATGCTGACAAGGGATTTCACGCCCTCAAATGAACTGAGGTACCTAAGCATCGCTGACGAGGCTCTTGCGGACGGGCATATATTCGCATTCTACAACCACGGGCTGGCGTATGCCGACAAACCGCCGCTCTATTTCTGGATCGTGATGCTGTGCAGGCTGCTGTTCGGGCATCACAGCTGCCTCGCTCTTTCGATGTTCTCGTTGATCCCGGCGTTCGTCATCACTGGGATAATGGACAAGTGGGTGATGAAAGGCAAGTCAGCGATGGACAGAATGGCTCTGGCCGGAATGACGCTGACCTGCGTTATGTTCCTCGGGACTATGATCGTGCTGAGGATGGATATGCTGATGTGTATGTTCATCGTGCTGGCTCTCTGGACGTTCTACAGGATATATACCGGAGAAGTCGCGCGGAAATCGGATTCCGTGTTGTTTCCGGTGTGGATATTCCTCGCCCTTTTCACCAAGGGGCCGGTGGGACTTCTGATGCCGCCGCTGTCCATCGCCGTGTTCCTCATCGTGAAGCGTGACTGGAAAGGGTTCGGCAAGTACTTGGGTCTCAAGACCTGGGGCATCATAGCCGGGCTCGCCGCCATCTGGATCGGATGCGTGTGGATTGAAGGTGGTCCAGAGTACATCAACAACCTGCTGGTCAAACAGACCGTAGGGCGTGCCGTCAACGCTTTCACTCATGCCAAACCGTTCTGGTTCTACCTCGTGGCGATCATCTGGTGTCTGGCGCCGTACAGCCTTCTGCTGATCGGATTGTTCATAGCCTCTTTACTGCCGGACAGGAAGACCGGCGCTGAAAAGGCCTTCGGCACCGCACAACCCAAATCCGGCGTTCCAGACACTTCCAAGGCCGCAGGTCAATCAAAACAGAGGCGTTCCAACTTAGAGGTTCTGTTCCTCTGCACAACCATCTCCACGGTCGCGATGCTGTCCTCGTTCAGTTCCAAGCTGCCGATCTACCTCGTGCCCGTCCTCCCGTTCTGCGTCTATCTGTTTCCTATCGTGCTTGACCGCATCGGGGAGCGCGGATGGATGCGATGGGGTGTAGGAATATTCTCGATCATATTCACAGTCATTGGTTTGGCCGCATTGCCGGTTCTTTTCGGGGCTGTCAAAATCCCGGCTCTCAATGACCTTTTGACTGAATATCCTTTCACCCTCGAAGCCCCGATAATCAACGGCATAATTCTTCTGACTTTGGCGAATATTCTGGGAATATGGTTCCTGCTCAAACGGAAAGTCTGGAATATTCCCGCACTCCTTTTGGGTGCAGGTCTTTTCCTCGCGGTGTTCTCCGCTTCGGCGGTCGTCAAGGACATCAATCCGTACATCGGCTACGGCTCCATCTGCTCGAAGGTTCCCGAAGGCACCGATGTCGCCACGGTCTTCCTGCACAGACCAGAGAACATCGATGCCTACATCGGCCGTCAGATCACCGACTACGGCAAGGAGCCGGAACGCCTTGTGGAAGCGGTCTCCGCCTCCGACAAGCCTCTGACAATCATCACACGCACGTCAAGACTGGAAACAATCCCTGAATTACAGAAACTCTTCAGCAATGGCACCGTCCTTTACTCCGGGCCTTACTGCCTGACGACTATAAGCAAGAAGTAGCCCAGTTGCTTCGGCACTTCGACAAGTTCAGCGACCTATGGTTCAGCAAGTCAGCTACGGACCTATGGTTCGGTAAGCCAGCTACCGGCCTATGATCCGGCAAGATCAACAACCGGCCAATTGTTCTGCGAATCGGCGACGGGACGATGGCTCTACAGGCGACGGGACGATGGTGCCGCAAACAGGCTGTCGGCCGATTCCGGTCACTGAGCATATAGAAGTGACCAATTGAATCATGGAAGTTGGGCAATCATACAAAACAACTCAGAATCCTTGGTTTATGTGAAATGTTATTTGCCAGCCGTGGCGAAGTGGTTTCTTTAGTGGTATTAACGAATAAATTTCTGTTTTTTATATTTCTTATAGGTTTCTTTTCGTTTTTTACGTTTATTGTGCATATTATTGCGGTTCAAATATTTATTTAAATTTTGAACCATATGTATTTCAATGAAAAGAAACAGGAACTCGCTCCGTTCGTGAACCTGAGGAGCGACGTGGGCTTCAAGGCCGTCTTCGCGGACAGGAACAACAAGGACATCCTAATCGGGGTGCTGAACATGATCCTACCCTCAGAGGCCAGAATCGATGACATCACCGAATATTCCGACCGCGAGCAGCGGCGGGATGTACCCTATGGGAAAAAGACAGTGCTGGATCTGGTCTGCCGTGACAAATCAGGCAGAACTTTTGTTGTGGAGATGCAGGCCGCCGAGGAGGACAACTTCTTCGAAAGGTGCGTCTATTACGCGTCGGGGCTCTACCATCTTGAACTGTCGGACGGGGAACGATACAAGGGACTACGTCCGGTCTATGTGGTGTCGTTCCTGAACTATCACCTGAAGCACGACGACGAGTCCCTCTGGGACACCGACCACTTCATCTCGTACTGGCAGTTCACAGAAAGACGCACCGGAATGGTTGCGAATCAGACAATTAGTATTATCTTTGTGGAGATGACGCTGTTCACCAAGACGCTGGAGGAGTGCGTGACGGAGTTCGACAGGCTGTTCTACATATTCAAGAACAGTGATGGCTTCCAAAGGATCCCCGAATGGATCGAGGAGGCAGGCGGGATCTCAAGACGGCTCGCCGAGGCGTGTGAGGTGGCGGCGTTCGACAAGGAGAAGAAACTTAAATACGAGATTGACAAGATGAACGAGTGGGACATTCAAGCGCAGAAGGAATATGCCGTGCGCAAGGGCTTGGAGGAAGGGCTGCAGAAGGGGATGCAGAAAGGGCTGCAGAAAGGACGTGAGGAGACAAGACTTTCTATCGCAAGAAGGCTTTTCGAGGCCGGGACACCGGTTGATGTGATTGTCAACTGCACTGGAGTTGATGATGGAACAATCGCATCGTTCGCTCATCCCGAGTAGCATAATGGATGGTGATCCGCAAGTCCGGGAAGGAGCTTGCGGATGCTTCCTTTGAAGTTGCCTGACACATATCTCGCAGACGTTATTTGGCGGATTTGCGTAGCAGACCGTAACGTACCTTTATGTCCGGTTCGATTTCAGGGGAAGGCAAGTGCTCTTTCCTGATCATCGCTTTTTCCACTTCGGTAAAATCTCCACAGGTCATAAGATTCACGAAACCGTTGTCGTACATTATCTTGATCTCAGACATAAGCTCGGTTGCGTCAATGTCTATGAGATCGCTTACGATAAGGCCATTGAGCATCGCATCGGTATAAGTCGCCGAAGGAAAGTCCCTGTTGATGGCCGTGAGCAACTCCTTGAACCAGGCGATGACCTCAGTTCTCCTGTCCGGCTCAAAGAAAGAGATCTGAGCGACAGCGTTGGCGACTGTGAATTTCCAGAAATATTCGGTAATTTTACAGGGAAAATGAAAATGATTGTTGTTATGAATATTCGGAGAATGTTTTTGGGCATGGCGGTGCTGTGTGGGTTTTCAGTTTCGGCGGCCGCGGAAGGGCACTTCGACAAGCTCAGCGACCGCGTTAAGGAGGTCCCTGAGCCTGTCGTCGAAGGAACCGTGGTTCGACAGGAAGGATCCGGCAAAGGGAAACTGATCGATGACGTGAACGTGTTCGTGGGGACGGACGGGTTCGGGAACGTGTACCCGGGGCCGCAGGTGCCGTTCGGCGGGATCCAGATCAGCCCGGACTGCGATGACAAGGACTATGACTGCGCGGCGGGGTACAAGTACTCCAAGCCGTTCATCCAGGGTTTCAGCCTCACGCATCTGAGCGGAACCGGAATCCCGGACATGGGCGATTTCCTCTTCCTGCCGGGAACCGGATCGAAGATGGATCCGTCAACCTACGACCACAACCAGGAATGGGGCGAGCCGGGTTACTACGGAGTGATCCTGAAGGACTACGGAGTCAAGGCCGAGATGACGGCAGCCCCGCGAAGCGGAATATTCAAGTTCACATTCCCGCAGTCGGACAGTTCGTTTGTGATGATCGACCTTGACCACACCCTGAAATGGGATTGTCTTTGGTCAACGGTCCGTCTGCTGGACGAGCGCACGATCATCGGCAGCAAGGTCGTCAACGGCTGGAACCCGGGACGTTATGTCTACTTCGTGGCCAGATTCTCAAGGCCGATCGAGGAATTCAACATATTCCAGGATGACAAGCCTGTGATCTACAACACCAAGCGGTTCCGCAGCTCGCTTGAGGCGTGGGGACAGAAACTGAAGGCTGTCGCAAGGTTCAAGACTGGAGCCGACGAGAGCATATTCATAGATGTCGCCGTGTCGGCTGTAGGCACTGATGGTGCTCTGAACAACCTCAAGGAGCTGGAAGGCAAGGACTTCGCCGCCGTAAGGGCCGAGGCCGAGGATCTCTGGGAAAAGGAACTCGGGAAGTACGAGCTGGATTCCGACGACAAGACGCTCAGGGAGACATTCTACACCAGCGTCTATCGCACAGCCCTCCATCCGTTCCTATTCGAGGACGCGGACGGACGTTTCCGCGAGCACGACGGCACGATCGGGAATGCGGAAGACTTCACCAACGTCACGACATTCTCGCTATGGGACACTTACAGGGCTTTCCACCCGCTTCTCAACCTCGTCAACAAGCCGCTTCAGGCAGACATCGCCAACTCGATGCTAGCCCATTTCGACAAAAGTACCGAGAAGATGCTCCCGATCTGGTCGTTCTACGGCGGCGAGACCTGGTGCATGATCGGCTATCACGCCTGCTCTGTACTGGCCGACATGATGCTCAAAGGCGTGCGTGGCTTCGACTACGAGCGCGCGTTCCAGGCGATGAAGACCACCGCCACCAACCCTCACTACGACTGCATTCCTGAATATACCTCCCTCGGCTACGTGCCTTTCGACAAGGAGAAGGAATCGGTCTCCAAGACTCTTGAATATGCCTACGACGATTGGTGCATTGCCCAGGCGGCCAAGCTTCTGGGTCACCGGGAGGACTACGAGTTCTTCCTCAACCGGTCGATGAACTACCGGAATCTCATCGATCCCGAGACCGGCTACATGCGCGGAAAGGATTCCGCCGGCGACTGGCGCGACCCGTTCGCCCCTGTCGCCTATCAGGGTCCGAACTCGGTCCACGGCTGGGGAGACATCACGGAAGGGTTCACGATGCAGTACACATGGACCGTGCCGCACGATTTCGGAGGCTATGTCGAGAGAGCCGGCAGAAAGTTGCTGCTGAGCCGCCTGGACAGCCTCTTCACCATCGAGCTGCCCGAGGATATTCCCGGAGCGCACGACATCTGGGGCCGCATCGGCGGCTACTGGCACGGCAACGAGCCTTGCCATCACGTCACCTACCTGTACGACTGGTTCGGCCAGCCGTGGAAGTGCCAGAAATGGGTGCGCTACATCGCCGACAACTTCTACGGCAACGAACCAGGCTCGCTGAGCGGCAACGACGACTGCGGCCAGATGTCCGCCTGGTACATATTCAACTGCCTTGGATTCTACCCGTTCTGCCCCGGATCCGATGAGTACTACATCGGTTCTCCGTGCGCCAAGGGGCTGAAGGTCAGGCTGTCAGACGGAGGTCTGCTGGAAATGACAACGGAAGGTTGGAGCAAGGATGCGGTTTACATCAAGGCCGCATACCTCAACGGAAAACGTCTTGACTCCCCTGTCATCCGCTATTCTGACATCAAGGACGGAGCCCGGCTTCATTTCGTGATGTCCTGCAGGCCGGTGAAGAATGGTTTTCGGCTGCGACCAAATTGATTGGCGAAGGATTACTTGGTAAGCGATAAACAATAAGTTGGTTATTATTTAAGGATTACTTAGGGGGTATCATCCGAAAATATTTCTGTTTTTTATAATCCGCATACGTTTCTTTTCATTATTTACGTTTTTAGTGCATATTATTGCGGTTCAAATATTCATTTAAAATTTGAACTATGTATTTCAATGAAAAGAGACAAGGACTCGCTCCGTTCGTGAATCTGCGGAGCGATGTGGGATTCAAGGCCGTGTTCGCGGACAGGAACAACAAGGACATCCTCATCGGGGTGCTGAACCAGATCCTGCCTCCGGAGGCGAGGATCGAGGACATCAAGGAGTATTCCGACAGGGAGCAGCGGAGGGATGTCCCTTACGGGAAGAAGACAGTGCTGGATCTGGTCTGCGTGGACAAGGACGACAGGACGTTCGTCGTGGAGATGCAGGCCTCGGAGGAGGACTTCTTCTTCGAGAGGTGCGTCTACTACGCATCGGGACTCTACCATCTCGAGCTCTCGGACGGGGTGCGGTACAAGGGGCTGCGGCCGGTCTACGTGGTGTCGTTCCTGAACTACCGCCTGAGGCACGACGACGAGTCCCTCTGGGACACCGACCACTTCATCTCCCACTGGAGGTTCACCGAAAAACGCACCGGAATGGTTGCGGATCAGACAATTAGTGTTATCTTTGTGGAGATGACGCTGTTCACCAAGACGCTGGAGGAGTGCGTGACGGAGTTCGACAGGCTGTTCTACATATTCAAGAACAGTGATGGCTTCCAAAGGATCCCCGAATGGATCGAGGAGGCAGGCGGGATCTCAAGACGGCTCGCCGAGGCGTGTGAGGTGGCGGCGTTCGACAAGGAGAAGAAACTTAAATACGAGATTGACAAGATGAACGAGTGGGACATTCTGGCGCAGCGGGAATTCGCCGAGCGCAAGGGCTTCGAGAAAGGATACGCCGACGGAGAGGCAAAGGGGATCGCTGACGGGACGGCTAAAGGTATGGCTGAAGGTATGGCTAAAGGAATGGCTGAGGGTTTGGCCAAAGGAAAGGCCGAGGGGATGGCCAAGGGAAAAGCTGAAGGAAAGGCCGAAGGAAAGGCTGAAGGAAAGGCTGAAGGGCTTGTTGAGGGCAGACTGGAAGTGGCCAAGGCTCTGCTTGCCAGTGGAATGCCGATTGAGCAGATCGAGTTGTACACCAAACTTTCCAAGGAGCAGATCGAAACTATTCAGTAGTGAACGTACGCCCATGAACGCTCATTAGCAAGCACACGGAGAAGTACGTGTACCGACCTGCCAGCGGTTCATCTATACTAGAAAAGGCGCTCCCGGGATGATTCGGGAGCGCCTTTGATTAGAGTTTGCGAACAAACCTACTCTACAACTTCAAAGAGCGGGCTCGTTCCTTCAGCATCAGACTCTGCGGCCAAACGACATGTACCTCCATTAGGGGCCTCAAGCGCTTTCTTTCCAAGAGTCCAGTTAACGACACAGACCATTCTGAACTGCATCTCCGTACAAGCTTTCGCCAATGTGAACGTTTTGTCCACAGTGACATTTTTTTTAGACTCCTCAAAATTATACTCCGCAGAACTGCCGGATTCCGTCTCTTTCTTTAACGGATCTGTCGGCTGCCATGCCTCGCCGTCCCAATACTCAAGCCTCCAATATTTCTGACCGGTTCCGGAGCAGCGGGTGAGATACTTTATGTGAAGCTTCGTTCCTGCCGGATACTCATTGCCATCAGTCGCTGTGAACACCCAAGCATCTCCTGGCCACACACCTGTCACATAAGGATGTCCGGTACCTCCTACATAATACTTAGGATTAGGGTCGGAGGCCACCGGGAAGGAAGTCTTGTCAACCTGAACGAAAGTGATGCGTCCACTACCGACCGACTTTCCGTTAGCCTCAACATACATCCCATTGTCTCCTGCCGTGTTCTTGAATGTTCCATTCAATGTGCCGAAAGTCTCAACATAGGCATCCTTTGAAGGATCTTCATCAAAGAACCATTTTGCCTTTAGCGCAGGAGCCGGCTCCGTGATTGTGATAATCGGGCCATCTGTGGTTCCGGCCGGTACAGACCAACGGTGAGTACCTCCATTAGGAGCCTCAAGGGCAGCCGCCGAACCACACTGCCAATTTGCCACACAGATAAACCTTATCTTGACAGTCTGGTTGTTTATCGCGCTCTTAAGTTTGACTGTCTCGGAAACCGTCTGGTTCTTTTTGGTCAAAATGTGAGTGTAAACGGCATTCTTTCCTGTTTCAGTCTCGGTCTTGGTCTCCTTGACGTACTCCCATTCGCCACCGACGTTGTACATCATCGCCCAATACTTATGTCCTGAGCCAGAGCACCGTGTCACCCCATTAAAGTTGATTTTAGCTCCGGCGGAAGCCGTAACACCGGGAACAGCGAACTCCCAATAGTCGCCTACCCATGCACCTGTAATATATGGTTCACCTGTCCCACCGATAACCTTTGACTTCTTCTTGTCCACGTCAAGCGCGACATTCTCCTCAAGATCAACCCACGAAATGTAGCCTTTTCCCTTGGTTGCAGGAAGAGAGTTGTTCTTCTCAAAGGCATCTTTGTAAGTCCCCATCAAATCCTTTGAGAATGTCCATGAAATCTTGGATTCTCCGGAAGGTGCGGCCGGCCCTTGGTTGACAACAATTGGAACAATAAGGCTTTCCGCCACATTGACAAGATAAATCGTTGCCGTCCTAGGTGTTGTCTCAACATTTGCAGCCGTGTAAAGAATCAAATCAGTTTCCTCAACAAGACCTTTAGTCTCAATCGGTTCGACAGACACCCATTTCACCTCATCCGGAATCTGAATCGTGTAATCAACATTATGCTGCACCTTGACTTTGAAAGAAAGATCGGTCGCGTCTATGTTGAAGTAGTTTCCTCCAGCGATAGAAATAAACGGTTTCAAGGTTTGACCTGCAGCGGACTGAACTACCTGAATCTTCTTGGTGGAGACTCCTGACTTCACGGTGATCTCGGCCTTTCTCAATACGCTGAGTTCGCTTTGGTCACAAGTCACGGTCACTTCATTTGTCTGTCCGGCTCCTCCTTCTCCGTTCTCGACATGCAGCCAGTTGGCGCTGGAGCTGACCTTGAACGCGGCGCTGGAAGTCACATTGAACTTGACAGGAGCGGCAGGTGTGCCCTCAAAGGTAATCAAGTCGTTCTCAATGCCCTCAACCTTAATGTCAGCGGTCACGGCATCCGCGGCAAGCATCACTTCAATGTCATCGAGATAGTAGCGGAACACACCCTTGACCACATCGTCAGAAGAACCAAACTCATTTGAGCGGATGGTGATGGCCGTGGCAGTGGTCGCACCTTTGATAGTGAACATCGCATCCTGCCACATCATCTGACCCTGCTTCTGGGAGTGCGCGAGAGGATCGCTGATCTTGGCGCCATCGGTTCCCTTGGCAGTCACGACTGTACCCGGCCCGTCAATGGCGACAACCATGTGAGTTTCGTCAATCTTTCCTGAACCCTGCATCTGAGAGCACCATCTGAACGATACGACAATGTCCTGCTCGCCATCAATCTTGAAGAGCGGCAGTGTCAGCCCAGACTGACTGTTTGTCTTTCCGAATTTGAAATAGGCATCCTGAAGATAGATTGTCTTGAAGCCAGGGTTCAAGTCTGTGTAGCCTCTGGACCTCAATTCACCGAGAACGTCACAACCATTATCCTTCAGAGTTGTGTAAATGTTGGCGCATCCGTCCGCGGACGAGGTGACAGCACCGACACAGTCAGAGATCTTGCTTGCCTCAGGAAGTTTCGAGTTGGCCAACTCAATGTAAGGAGCAAGCCAAGAGAAATCATCGGAATACGGCAGCGGCTTGCCGACTGTGTCATCCACCCCATTGTCTTTCAATGAAAAGATGACAAAAGCATATTGCTTATCAAATGTGCCGACATAGTAACAGAGAGCCTCGACCTTATGAACGTTAAGTTCCGTGGCTCCAACACTCTCGACCGGATCGATGATCTTACAGTTGACACCACCTGAAAGGCGAAGAAGATTCCCGATGATGGTTCCTGAAACCTTGGCGTATGTCACCTTGTCAAAAGGATATGAAGTGGATGTACCATCCACGACCACCGGCTCCGCAGGCCGAAGCTCAGCGTTCTGGCCGACCTCCAAGCCGTCCACCACAAAGGCAGGGACACCACCCTTGACCGCACATTTTCCGCTGAGCTGGACAATGTCACCGGCTGTGACACTCCTTTCTCCCTCAACGTACATGTTAGTCTGCCCGTCACCGATGACAAAGCCAGTCTTGGCCACAGCCATGACCTGCGCGTCACGAATCTTGGCGACAGTTCCATCCTCAAAGGCAGCGGCCTCGGTCACAGTGGACTCCGCAACCCCAAGGTAAGTGTCACCTTTCTGGTAGATGACGGTGCGGATTGAGTAGCCGCGGTTGTTGGCGATGGTTAGGGTACCCTCGCGAGGGGCGGCCATCGCTCCGTTGGCGACGTTGTCGGTGACGCTCACGGTCACATCTACAGTGTTGGTTCCGGATGTCGGATCGACTGTGATCCAGTCGGCGTCCACATCGATGAACCACGCTTCATCAGAGGCAATGGTCAGGGACTGCGGCTCCGCTCCAATTGCCTCGAAAGTCAGGCTTGACTCCGAAAGAAGGGCGCTCGGCTTGACATATTCCTCCTCGGAGCATCCGAAAATCGGGAGGACGGCAAGAGCCGCGGCGCAGAGTCTTATTATATTCTTAACTATTTTCATAATATCTTCGTTTGTTTCAATGGATTAATTCATTCCATTATCGGTGTCCCCGTCGGAGGAACTCAGGCCGTCATCCCATCCAGGATTCTGCGCAAGGTTCTTGTTAAGATCCCTGTCGCCTCTTGGAATAGGGTACAGATAGTCGCGGTTCTCATCGAACGTGCGAGTCTTGGTGCGGTACATGTCAACATAGCCCTTGTGACCCTCGCTCAGCACGATACCGTTCGAGTACGGCACATAGTTCCCGTCTATCTCGATCTCCTGGATCTGGAGGAACACGAACTTTTCTCCGTATTTCGTTTTGTACTCTTTCTCTATCTTGCTGCCAACATTCTGAGTGTCATAAAGATAGATGTCCGGATTGCCGTCACCCGTAAGGTCGTAAGGGCCGACACCAGGGAAATACGTTCCGTAGAGAGGTTGAGGGAAGCAAAGGCCTTCCTTCCACCTTACGATGTCATCCCAACGGCTCGCCTCCAGAACGAGTTCAATCGTCCTCTCGCGACGAACCTCCAGAATCTGGGCGAGATTGGCGGGATTGAGCCTTGCGATGTTCTGATAGCCGTATTTCTCGGAAATAAGGTAAGGATCCACAGTCAGACCGGCAAGATGAAGATGTGGCATTCCAACCCTGTCACGAAGTTTGTTGATGGACTTGTCCACATCCTCCTGGGTAAGGATATTCAGCTCGGCCTTGGCCTCCGCATAGATGAGATAGGCCTCCGCGAGACGGTACACAGGCATGTCGTTGAATGACATGTCGGCGCGTTCCGCAGTCTCGTACTCAGGACTCATGACAAACTTCTCAAGCTGGTAGCCGGTCGAGGTCATTGTCAGATCCGGGCCATAGACGGTCTTTTTGGAATTTGTGCGGACGTGGCTCGGAAGCCTCATGATCATGCCAAGACGAGGATCACGATCCTTCATCTCATCCACGAACTGCATGGTCTCCCAGCCCTCTTTGTCGGTGAAGCGCGAGCCATCTTTCATGAGGAAGCTATCCACGAACTTCTTGGAGAAGCCTGGGTTGCCGCCTGTGTTCATGAGCACATAGCCTGTGGCGCTGTGGGTACATCCGATGGACTGCTCCATCTTTATGGCGAGGATGTACTCATTCTTGTCGGCGTCGACCTCCATGAAAAGGTCATGGTAGTTCGCGGCCAATGAATATTTTCCCGACTCCATCACCTTTTGGGCAGCCTCGTAGGCCAACTTAAGATAGTCATCGGCGGAGCGTCCACCCTGGAATGAAAGGCCATGGTACTTTCTGAATGTCCCTTCGTAAAGGCAGAACTGAGCCTTGAGCATGCAGGCGGCCCATTTGTTCACACGATAGACACTGACATCTGAAGGGAGAGACTCGATCGCCTCATCGATGTCCTCGATCATGTGGGACATGATGAGTTCTCTTGAGTCCCTCGGATTAAACAGGGTGGAGTCAGTCGAGCCGAGTTCCTTGTCGTACCAAGGAACGTCACCGAACCTCTTCACCTTCTCGAAATAGAACTTCGCGCGGAAGAACTTAGCGAGACCTGTGTATTTCTTGACAGCGTCCGGATCGGAACACTGGTCCATGTGGCCGAGCATGGTGTTGATCTTGCGGAGCTGTCCCCAAGACCAACCTCCTTTGGAAGCCGTTGTTGGAACCTCGCGGGCCGTGCCGCCAAGAAGTTCATCCGAAATCGTTCCTTTCTGGAACACAAGGTCTGACTGTTCGTCGTAAGGAGTTTTATCCAGAAGGTTGTCATAGAAAGAGTTGGAGAACAACTTCAAATCCTCCTCGTTACGGAAATATGTCTCCGGAACAAGCCTGTCCTTAGGGTACTTATCCAAAAAGCTGTCACATGAGGTGACTCCAAGGACGATTGTCAAAATAGGTAATAAATATCTTTTCATTTTCACTGTCCTCCATCATTAGAATGTTATGTCGATGCCGAACATGATGGTCTTCTGCCACGGATAGGCGACTGCGTCCTTGGCGTCGGAGTTCTTATACAGACCGTCATTACTCTTTTCGGTGACACGACGATACGCAGACTCCGGATCCAGATACTTGGTGTACTTCTTGATCGGAGACCAGTAGGCCAGGTTCTCGCCGGAGAAGTAGAAACGCACCTTGTCAAGGCAGATCGCCTTTGTCCACTTCTGCGGAAGGGTGTAGCCTACCGTAAGGTTCTTCAGCCTGAGATACCTAACGTTCTGGATGTACCTGCTGTTAGGCGGCGCGAGCTCTCCACCGGTCGATGAATAGACACGCGGCCTTGGGAAATAGGTGTCAGGATTCTCTTCGGACCAGACGGTCTTGATGAAGTCCCGTGGCATGAATGCCGTGTAGTAGGCGTAGGAATATGATCCCCAGAATGCTATGTTCATGCCGGAAGGATACCAGTAGTGGTTGCCCACACCCTGAAGGAATGTCGAAAAGTCGAATCCCATCCAGTCAAATCCAAGGTTGATACCGTACTGGAGGCTCGGAAGCGAGTTGCCGAGAATCTTGCGGTCGCCAGGGCTGTCGGCGGTGTTGTCGCCAAGGGTGATCTTGTTGATTCCGCCTTCTCCTTCCTGTTTGTTGTCGAGATCGACATACCTGAGGTCACCGGCAAGGAATCCGCCCTGCATACGGTTGGTGCCGACATAAGTGAGGGCGTCGCAGACATTTGCCTGATAGTCCTTGGCTTCCTCATCGGTAGCGAACAGGCCGTCCACAACAAAGCCCCAGATGTCACCGATCCTCTGGCCAACATAGTAGTCAGTGAGTCGTTTGTCAGGATTGTTGGCATACCTTGTGATGTGGGAGGTGTAATCGCTCACTGAAGCGCGTATGCTGTAGTTGAACGGCTTCCCGAGAAGCTCGAAGCTGTCCCTCCATCCGAGGGAGATCTCGTAACCCTTCGTCCTCAAATCCGCGGAGTTCTCTTTAGGGGCGTCAGCGCCATAGACACTTGGAAGGGCGTTGCCCTGAATAAGCATGTTCTTTGTGTCACGGATGTAGGCCTCTGCGGTAAAGTCAAGCCTTCCGTTCAGCATCGACGCGTCAAGACCAAGGTTGTACTGATAAGTGGTCTCCCAAGTCAGGGATGACGAGTTAGGGGCGGAGATTCCGGCATACTGGGCGTTCGTGGAACCCTCACCGAATGTGAACGCCTTGAAATCATCGATGGAGATGGTTCTCATGAACATGTAGTCTTTGACATTCTGATTACCCAGCGAGCCGAAAGAAGCGCGGAGCTTGAGGTTGTTCACAAGATTCTTGGCCGGGGCGAAGAACGGCTCCTCAGAAATACGCCAACCAGCGGACACTGAAGGGAACAGTCCCCAGCGATGCCCCTTGGCGAAACGGGATGATCCATCGTAGCGTCCGGATGCCTCGACAAGGTACTTGCCTTTGTAGTCATAGTTGACACGACCAAAGAAACCGGCGAGGGCATACTCACTCTGCCCGCCTTCCAAATTGGTTATCTTGGCGCCGGTAGAAGGATCCGGGACAATCAGATTGAAGTCATTCAGGAGTTCATCGGAAATATTCTGTCCCTTGGCGGTCACGTTCTTGTAACGGTAAGTTTCGGCATTGAAACCGAACATCACCTTGACATTGTGGGCGTTGTTGAAGGAATCTTCATAAGTTCCGAAGATGTTGCCGGTGTAATAGTCATATCTTCTCGTCCTTTCCTCCAACTCATTAAGGCCCGCTCCTGTGGTGTAGGCTCCGAAGACTCCCGGACGGATGCCGTAAGGAATGTTCACCTTCCTGCCCATCCCGTTGCGGTTCACCCTTCTGTAGGTGAAGTTGGCTGTGAGGTTGAACTGCTTGACCGGACGGATCACAAGCTCCGTGGTGTTGGCGAAGTTGAACTTCTTGTCGTAGTTCTTGTGCTTGCCCATCGCGAAGACAATCTGACGACCGTTGGCGACGTTGTAGTTACCACCGATGATAAGCGGGTTGTTGTAAAGTCCTGTTCCGTCAGGGTTGAAAAGCGGGAAGGACGCAGGGGTGTGACGAAGATTCCTGAACACATCCTGAATGTCACCCACTCCGATCCATGAATAGTCGGAGCTATAGAATGACATATTGTTGGACAGGCTCATGATCTTGTTCAGCTTTGCGTCGATCTTCGCGCGCATGTTGTACTTCTGGAACACATCTGGCTCGGTGGCCTTCATGATACCGGTCTGGCGGTCGTAACCACCTGAGAGGAAGTACTTGATGTTCTTGCTTCCGCCACTGACCGAGATGCTGTGCTGCTGGACAGGATGCTCATCCCTGAACATCTCGTGGTACCAGTCGGTGTTGCAGTAGTAGACCCACTGTTCCTTGCCACCGCGGATGTCCTTGATGACCCACGGGCGGTCAGGGTTCTCGGTCTTGTCATTGACACGCGCAAGCATTTCCATCATGTCGTGCTGGGTGTAGCCCGTGTAAGGAGTGCCGGCGGCCTGTGTCTTCCAGAAAAGGTCAAGGGTGTAGACCGACCAGTAGCCTCTGTCCTCGTAGTCGGTGGAGGTTGTAGGCTCCTCCCAACCGAAACGTCCGCTGTAGCGGATCTTGGCCTTGCCGTCGTCCGAGCCGCCCTTCTTCGTAGTGACAAGGATCACACCGTAGGCGGCGCGGGCCCCGTAGACAGCCGCCGCGGCGGCGTCCTTGATTACGGAGATGCTCTCGACATCATTCGGATTGACATCCTCAAGGTCGCCCAAGGCTCCGTCGATAAGGACGATAGGGCTGGCTTCGTTGACCGAAGTGAAACCGCGGATGTTCAGTTTTCCGGTACTGCCCGGATTACCGGACTGGGTCGTGATGTTGAGTCCAGGAACAGACCCCTGAAGCATTGTCACAAGGTTGTGTGACGAACGGTCCTTGAGTTCCTTGTCTCCAACGACTGATATGGCTCCGGTAAGGTTCACTTTCTTCTGTGTACCATAACCGACAACAACCGTCTCGTTCAGCATCATGTTATCTTCCTCCAGGACGATAGTGACAGATGCCTGTGAAGCGGGGACAGACACTTTCTTTGTGGCATAGCCAAGGGAGGACACCTCAAGGGTGACATTCCCGGCTGGCACCATCAATGAGAAAGTACCGTTTTCGGAGGTCATGGTTCCGTTGCTCGTTCCGTCAACGATGACCGCGACCCCGACAAGAGGCTGCTGAGCGGCGTCGAGAACTTTTCCCGACACCTCTCTCTGGTTCTGCGCGAAGGCGGCCGTGAGGCAGCACAGCATCAGCGCCAAAGAGACAGCAAATGATTTGATAACTCTCATAAAGATGAAAATTGGTTTTTGTATGTGTTAAACTTGATGTTTGATCATTTCTTGAAATCCTCGACCTTGAAAGCCTTCGGACGCTCCATCTTCTCGGTGTAGACATTGCCGAACTCATCCGTGACAGTGATTGTCAGGTCAGTGTCCGCGTCCGGTGCCGTCACCTTGAAGAAATGATGCCAAAGCCCGGTGGTGAAGCTCGGTGCCTCCTTCAGGCCAGACTTGTTGAACCGCTTGGCGGACAGAGCCGCGATGTGAAGAGGATCATAGGCCGAGGTCCGTGTCCAGTTCAAATCCTTGCCCTTCTCATCGGTCACTGTCAGAGTCCATTTGGAATTCCAGTTCCAGATGTTGATGAGAACCTCATTGTCTGAGTTCTTCGGGTACGCCTTGACGTATTTCCCGAAACCCTTGTCGGTCAACTCCACGTTGTCGGTAGGCATCTTAGGCACATCTTTCTCATATGTGAAATAGACTTGGTTGAGATCGTAGGTTCTGAACTGATAGTCCTCGTCCCAGGCGGTCGCCTTGAATTTCCACTTGATGTCGGTCCCGTCGATGTCCCAGATGCCGTAGCCAGCGGGTGATCCGTCAGTTCCTACATAGACACCCGGAGTCAGGTTGCCCGACCACCACCACGAAGCGCAGATCGCGCCCGAGTTGTGCTCGCTGAAATCCGTGGCGCCGTGCTTGCCGGACTCCTCCGGGTTCACGTTATAGATCACATGCGTGTGACCAGAGACAAGATGCACCTTGTAGCCCTTCAGGATGTCAAACAGCCTGTCGGCGTTGGATGTCACGACTTTGTAGTCATCACCGGCTTCAGGACTGAAAATCTGGGCATGGGTCGTGAGGATCAACGGCGTGGACTTGTCCACATACCTCAAGTCACGTGCAAGCCACTCAAGCAGACCAGTCGTCAGATTCCTTGAATATTTCCGGCTCTTCGTGCCGTCGTAGTTCGAGCAGTCAATGTCGTCCAGAACCACATAGTGGACCTTGCCGATGTTGAACGAATAGTAGGTCGGAGCCACGTTCCTGACATATTCAGACGCGGCCTTGAAGTCTGCGTCAGGTCTGAAAGCCTTGTAGTCGTTGTCGTGGTTTCCCATGGTGTGGAAAATCTGAAGACCCTTTATGTCCTGGTTGATCTCCTCCAGGTACTCCTTGAAACTGAAATGATTGTCGTACCAGTAAATGTCCCATGTCATGTCTCCCAACGTCATTGCGTACATCTTCTCACCAGAGTGAGCGTTCATGTATTTGGTCAGATCGCGGGTGAACACCCTGAACTGAGACAGGTCACCGGTGCGGTTGGCAAGATGCATGTCCCCGAAGAAGAACATCTTGTACTTGTCCTGACCCTCGACTTTCACCAAAGAGAAATTCTTCTGCTCAACCACGGTAGCCTTCTCCGTCAGCAAGGAGTAAAACATCGGAAGAACTCCCTGTGACGGCACCTCGTAGCCGTTTGGCACAGAGATGGATACATAGCCCCATTTCTTGGCGGATTTAAGTTGGTATATCCCCTCGTCATTTGTCTTGGTAACCAAGACTCCATCGGTGACAACAACTCCAGAAACGCCGGAACCGTCACATAGAATCCTTCCCCAGACGGTAGTCCCCTTGTCGGGAGTGAAGCCGGAAGCCGACTTGATCGTCAGGTTCGTCTCGCCGAAGGACTTTTTCTTCTGTCCCCTGCGGATCAGGACCTCGTACTTTCCGTTCGTGAGATTGAGTGGCAGCCTGACATTGAACTCCTTGGCGGAGACGCTCTCAATCTTGCAGACAAGAGTGCCGAACAGAAACTCGTCGGTCTGAAGCGGCGCCTTCTCCTGAAGAACACGAAATTTTACCAATCCGGCCGGTTCAGCTTCAATCTGCGTAGGCAGCGAGAAGAGCACCTCAGAGACATCAACAGTGCCGTCATCACCGCCGCCGGACTTTTCGCACCGAACAAACACCATAAGGCCAGCCAGAGCCAGTACGATGAAAACCAATGATTTGAAACAGAAGTTTTTTCTCATTTCTGAATATGATTATTTGAGTTTAGTAAGAACAAGTTGGTAATCTTTTAAAGGATTACTTTGTTAAACATCAAGTTTAGCAAAATCCTATGCGTTGGATTTCGCCAGATTCCTCTCGCTTCTGATCAGCAGCGCGCAGAGGAAGACTCCGATGAGGGCGCCTACTGCGACAGAGAGCATGGCGGTGTCCCATGAGCTGCCGACGGCGATTCCACCGACAAGGATCTTGGAGCATACGGCGTCACCGAGAAGGTAACCGAACAGGCCCACGAAACCGGCGGCTGTTCCGGCGGCGTTCTTAGGAACGAGATTCAAGGCCTGGACGCCTGTCAGAGCCACAGGGCCGTAGATGAAGAAGCCGATAAGGCACAAGGCGATGTAGATCAGGGTCTTCTGCAAAGCCGGAGAAGCGGCGATTATGCCCGAGCCTACCATCCAATAAAGCAGGACGCCGAGCAGGCAGAAGAACATACAGATCACGTTCATCGGAGCGCAGCGGCCTTTGAATATCTTGGACGTGGCCCAGCCGCAGGCAAGTGTGCCGACGGCGCCGACGATGTTGTGCACGGAGAAAGCGATCTTGCTCTCGGCTGCTGTCATGATGGACTTTTCCTGAAGATAGGTCGGAGCCCAGTCACCGATGCCGTAACGGACCATATAAACGGCCACGTTGGAGATGGCCACGATCCACAGGAGCTTGTTCTTGAACACATAGTCCACGAACAAGGTCTTGAACGGAAGCTTCTCGTCAGCTGAGCCTTTGGACTTGATTCCTGACCAGTCCTTTCTCCAGTCCTGGACTGAAGGAAGACCGCAGGACTCCGGCGTGTCACGAATAGCCCACCAGCAGAACACCGCGATCAGAATGGCGATGACGGCCGGGAACACGAAATCGCCCCTCCAGCTCTGAGTGCTGCCGAAAGCGTCAAAGATCATCACACCGGCGATGGCAAGGAATCCAAGGGAGAAGCTGCCGATGGTGTGGGAGACGTTCCACACGCTCATCTTGAAGCTTCGTTCGTTCTGGCTGAACCAGTGCGCCATGATCCTGCCGCAAGGAGGCCAACCGAAACCACTCAGCCAACCGACAACCAGCATGAGTGTGAATATGATGGCGGTGTTGACAGCCGTGTTCGCCCCAAACGGAATCACGCCTGTGAGAATCATCGTGAGGGCAGATAGCACCAAACCCACACAGAGGAACTTCCTCGCGTCAGACCTGTCGGAGACACTGCCCATGATGAATTTTGAAAAGGCATAGGCGATGGAGACCGCGGACATCGCAAGTCCGGCCTTGCCAGCGTCTATAATCCCGTCATGGATCATGTCAGGAGCGGCGAGAGAGAGGTTCTTACGTACCAGATAGTAAGCGGCATAGCCGAAAAACGCACCCAGAAAGACCTTGGTGCGCATTGCCTTATAGGTTTTGTCCACCTTGTCCTCTGCGAGAGGTTTACCCGCCTTTGGCGGATCAAGAAAACGTGACATAAATATTATTTATTTCGTTATTGTAACATTTTACGAGTTCGCAAAGTTATCTAATAAAGCCCAAAAAAGCAAAATTTATAACAGACTTTTATAACAGACTACTCTTCGCAGGACAGGCGCTTCGACAGGATCAGCGACCAATCTGTCGCAGGCGCTTCGACAAGTTCAGCGACCAACGAGATTCCAACCAAATCCAGTTACCGACTCAGTCAAAGTCACCGAGCCAGCCGAAGTGACCGATTCAGTCAAAGTTACCGACTCAGCCGAAGTGACCGAGCCTGCCGAAGTGACCGGAGTCAGCCGAAGCTACATGACAACCGAGGTGGTGTGAAAAAGGGGTTGGCCGGAATCCCCGGCCAACCCCTTCATGAAGTTTTCATCGTAAGAGACTATCTCTTCGCAAGTTCGGCGTCAACGAAGAAAGCTCCGGCCTCGCCGGCTCTCTTGAGCCTCTCGACAATCGTCAGAGCGGAATCTTCCTCCTCGACCTGCTCACGGACAAATCCCCAAAGGAAGTCCTGTGTCGCCTTGTCCCTCTCGGCGGAAGCCAGATCAACAAGGTCATTGACGAGACCTGAGACATGGCACTCATGCTCGTAGACATTCTGAAAGACATCCAGGAGCGAGCCCCAGCCGTCAGGAACGACATCAATCATTCCTACCTTGACCTCACCGCCGCGCTTGATGGCGTAGTCAGCAAGTTTGAGGGCATGTTCCTTCTCCTCCCCGGACTGCCTGAGCATCCAGTTCGCGGCACCGTTCCATCCTTCCTTCTTGAGGTAGAAGGCCATCTGAAGATAAAGATTTGAAGACCAAAGCTCAGCAACGATCTGATCGTTGAAAGCCTTAACAAGTTTCTCTGAAATCATAATATTTTGAATTTTTAAAATCAACAAACGAATATGTCAAATGCGAAAAGCGTGCCCGAAACGGCATATTCGCAATTTTAATAATTAAAATTTGATATAATGTACGAATTCCTGCTTGGAAGGGATCAGCGGCTCGGACCTCAAACCCACTTTCTTAAAGTCAATCTCCTTAAGATCAATGCATCTGATACCTCCGTCGTACATCGAGCGGTAGTAGAAGCGCAGACCTGACATGTCAGTGACACAAGTGCACTGTGTCGCACTCGGAATGTCAGCCGGCTCCTGTCCCGGCGCGAACTGGGCTCCGATCGGAATCTCCATCGATCCAAGAATATGGAAGGCTGTGAACACGGATCCCTCGGCGTCCGGCTTCTGCGGTGCGGTGTTCTGGAAGAAAGCCGCGCGTACAAACCTTGAAGGCGGGGTGAAGTCTCCAGGCAGTCCAAGCATGCCGCTCCCTCCGCCAAAGGACGACAGGGACATATTCCCAAGCGTGTGAGGCTCAGTGCGTCCAGGAAGGAGGTTGACATAGTTGTTGAGATTGGTGAGCTGCCAGTCGAACGAAGGCGAGTTGGTCAGCACGCCGAGGGTGTTCTCATAGAAAACGCACTTCCCGTCAATGATCTCCAGCACGATCTGGCGGCCGGAGGGCTCGGCGAACCTCCAATGCACGGTCGAAGAGCGAGGATCAAATCCGTGAATATGCACCTTAGCGATCTCGGCCTTGACCTCATCGACTGTGGCGCAACGTCCAAGGATATAGGAAACCAGTTGGAAATCAGAGATATTCGTCTCATAATTAGCTTCTGAATATTCCTCATACCTTCCATAGTCCGGGAAATAGAAAAGGCCGGCGGAGAGTCCTTTCTCGTTCATTCCCTCCATCATCAGCTCGTCCTGGACCACAGCCACGCCGACGTAGCCGTATTTTGAAGTGAAGCTGCGGCCGGTTCCGCCGCCGGGGATGAAGGATTTCCAGGTGTGGCCGCGTGGCACTACAACCCAGCGGCAGTCATTGTCCGAGGCGGCCCACTCGATCGTGCGCGCCACCACGGTGCTTCCGTCCTTGGCTTTGAGGGTGATGCCCGTGCAGGCATAGCAGTTCTGGAACGATGCCATCAAGGCCGCTGCGGCCAGAATGATGGCGGTAAGAATCGATAAACGTTTCATAAATCATGTGGTTAAAATCTGTGAATATGTCTGATCGCAAACCGGACATATTCCCGTAGGTTCACAAAAGGGAACGACCCGCAAATAGCGAGCCGTTCTCTCATATTCATTGAAAAAAGTCTCACTAACAGATTGATTTTTCAACATTTATTTTTGGCGAAGGTCATCCGGCCCGTACGCAGCCTTAGACTATTCCTTCTTCAGGGTGACGCTCGGGTTCTCGGTGGCGGCCCTGTAGCAGCGGCCGGTGACAACTAAGGCTGTGATGAGCAGCACGGCGAGAAGAGCCAGGAGGAACACCCAGATGTAGATCGGCACCCTGTAGGCGAATCCGGACAGATACCGGTTCACAATCCACCAGGTCAGCGGCATCGCTATGATGAAGCAGATCAGCACGATCCTCGCGAACTCGATGTTGAACATCTTCAGGATCTCTCCTATCGTGGCGCCGTTCACACGCCTTACACCGATCTCCTTGCGGCGGTACTCGGTCTCGAACATCACGAGCCCGAAGACTCCCATCAGCGAGATGATGATCGCCAGCAGGGTGAAGAGAGTGATGAGGCGTGAGAAGTTGGCCTCGGTCTGGTACTGCCCCTGAAGTTTCTTGTCAAAGAGCTGGACATCAACGTCATCCGGATTGACGGTCGGGTCTATCTCGGAAACCGTTGTGGCGATTTTCTTCATAATGGCAGGGATGTCAGCATTCTTCCCGGTGCGCACAAGAAGCGTCGAAAGCGGTCTCCAAGGATGTTTTCCGAAGATGTACAGAGCCAAAGGAGACACATCGTTCTTCAATGAGGTGAAATTGAAATCACGGCAGAAACCGACGACCTCGGCGTCACCTTCATCCATGTGTCCCGGCATTTTTTCATTCAAGGTGAAGCCGAACTTGTTCTTCGCTGCCTCATTGAATATGAACACGCCGTTCTCGCTCTGCTCGTCGGCCTGGGTGAAGTCCCGGCCCTCGACAACCGGAATGCCCATAAACCGCAGGAAGTTCCAGGCGACAGGATAGCACTGGAAGCTGACCTGTTCGCCCTTGTACAATCTGCCCCAGCCCATACGGCTCGGCTGTACAAGGTCTCCATCAGCCCAGGTAATGTCCTTGATCTGAGGATCTTCCCTCAATTTGGAACTCAGAGCCTCGGCGGACTTCGCGACAGTACGGTTCACGTTGGCCGTGATGAGTTCCTCGCGGTCAAAGCCCATGTCGTGGCTGAGCATGTACTTTCGCTGAAGTCCCACGAACGTGGCGCAGATGATCAGCGAGATGGAGATCAGAAACTGCAAGCCGACAAGCAAATACCTGAACACACGACCCTTGGCGCTTGACGCGAACGATCCCTTGAGGGCAAGCGCCGGCGAGAAGGACGTGATGTAGAAAGCAGGATAAAGACTCGCCGCGACGGCGAAGGAAAGTCCCAGAATGATTGTGAATATACCCACGGACATATTCGCTCCGAACGCCGTTGAGCAGGTGATGAGGTTCGCCGCCGTGGAGGTCTGGAACAGCGCCACGACAGCGGCGGCCAGAGCCAATGAGATGGCTATCAGCGAGACAGCCTCCATCACGCAATCCATGACAAGGCTTGCCCTTGACGCTCCGAGAACCTTTCTGGTGTTGACCGAATGTACGCGCACAGGAACAAGGGCGAAAAAGAAGTTCACGAAATTGATGAACGCGATGATGATGACCAGCAACGCGATGGCAAGCAGGGTGTAAGTCGTCGTTTTGTTGCCCCTGGCTCCGTCAGTGTTGGCGATCGTCTGGTCGAAGTAGGTCTCCGTCAAAGGGATAAGGTGGACTCTGGTCCGTTTGATGGCTTCAGCCCTGCTCTCATCGCTGGCATCGGAGTCGCCTCCGATGATGTCCTCCATAACCTTGCGGGCAGCGGCTTCCAGTTCATCTTTTGAAACGCCTTCCTTTGCCTTGAAGAAGTAAGGATAACTCCACTCGCTCCAGCTGTCAATGGCTTGGTCTCCGATCGGGCAGATGGCCTCGAAATCGGACAAGTCGGAGTTCATCGGCATGTCCTTGTAGATGGCGACGATGTTGGCGTCGTGATAAGTTCCCGACTGCCAGTTTCTTATCATCACATGACCACCGACTCCCACTCCGTACTTCCTCGCGGCGGACTCGCTGAAGGCATAGTCCCAGACCCCTACATAGTTATCCCACGAGCCCTCGGTGAGTTCGAATCCGAAGACATCCAGCGTGCCTTTGTTCATCGAAGACATCCTGATGGAGACACTTGGGTCGGAAAGTGTAGGATTCTTGCCGTCCCCGACAATGGTCTCTATCGGCTGCCCGAACAGATGGCCCGTGCCTCCCGCCTCGATCTCCGGAATGGAGGAGATCATCCGCTCGAACGGCGGCCTGTTCAGCCAGACCATATACTTTCCTTCAGTGTACCAGTCCGGCAGCGAGACGCAGTAGATCCGGTCCGCATCCTTGACCTCTTTATTATAGGTCAGGTCGTGATGCACCTGCACCAGAATGATGTACAGCGCCGCGAACGCCACCGTCATCCCCAGAATGTTCAGCACCCCCGAAAGCGGCGTCCCCAATTTTCTTTTTCTGAATATGCTCATCTCAATTGTTATTTAGTAATCCTTAAAAAATAACTTGGTAATCTTTGATTGTCTTTTCGGTCTATAT
>OLSK01000606.1_pt1 | contig 30961 bp, 22 predicted proteins | sample 1672781 | NCBI WGS metagenome assembly OLSK01 (sample SAMEA3136723, study PRJEB25190) | human gut metagenome | biome: human gut; feature: human-associated habitat; material: faeces | place: Austria | collected 2013 | reverse complement strand
ACGCGGCCGCCTTTGGCATGAAATGCAAATTATGCTTTTCGGAACAGGAAGAACGCGGGGGAGCGGTTCAGGCAATCCTCCACGACTACATCGATGTCGCAATAGATGTTTTCGCCATCCACAAACACCATGCCCCTGCGGCCTTCCCGGTCAAAACTATCGGGTTTGAGGTTGGGGTCAAGGACGCGCACGGTGCGCTGCCGGGCCTCCGCAAGCACGATATAGTGCCCGCTTGTTGTGAAAAGGCCGATGTGCCCTTCCCGATCGCCGCCTGGGTTGGCGATCACCATGCCGCGGTTGTTGTTCAGAAACTCCAGCACCTTTTCCTTATCGTCCGTCGCCTCAAACGCAAGGCCGAAACGTTCGCACAGCGGGGGGGCCAGCTTTTCCATATTCGTTCCGTCGTTGTCGCGTCCGCCGACAGAAAGCGAAAACTTTGCGCACTCTTCCACGGAAAGCTTGTGCTCGGTCATGCTTTCCACGACCATGCAGGCAGAGCATACACCGCAGCCGCTGCTTTTAATGTTGGACTGCGGGCGGGCTTCAGAGGGATAAGGAACATGGGCGTAATCGTTTTGGTTGTAATAAATCATGCGGATTCTCCTTTGCACAACAGGATTCGACAACAGTATAACGCACGGCGGGGCGCGCTGCAAGGCTTTGCCGGAAGGCAGAAAGGTGGTATACTGGAAAAAATATTCGGCTATGGAGGAAAAACGCATGATACGCGATTTTGTGGAAACGTATTATCTCGAAGGCGATTACAACTGCGCGGAAACTCTTTTGCTTGCTGCAAACGATGCGTATGCGCTGGGCCTTCCAGAGGGCGCACACCGGCTTGTGAGCGCCTTTGGCGCAGGTATGGGCTGCGAGCGTGCCTGCGGTGCGGTTTGTGGCGCGCTTGCGGCGCTTGGCTGCCTGCGCGCGAATGGAAGGGCACATGCCACAGAGGGCTTTAAGGAGCTCTCCGCAGGCTTTGTAAATAAAGTGGAGGCGGAATGCGGCAGCATCGAATGCAGCGCGCTGATGGAGCGATACAGGAAGGAGGACACCCGTTGCCTTGATACGGTGCTGCGCATTGCGGATGCGTTGGACGCCTATCTGCGCGAGACGGAATGAAGGGACACAGCATGCAGAAGCAAAAGCAGGCCATCCGCAGGGTGGTGGGGATGATGTCCGGCACGTCGGTAGATGGAATCGACGCTGCGCTGGTGGAAATTTCGCAAAGCACATGCGTGAAGCTGCTGGCGTTTGAAAACAAGCCATTCCCACCGACGGTACGGGAGAAAATATTTTCGCTGTTCCGCCCGGAAGCCGCAACGGTGGACCGCGTCGGCTATATGAACTTCCTCCTGGGAGAACTTTATGCAGAAGCGGCGCTTTCCGTGATTGCGAAAGCAGGGTTCCGGCCGGAAGAGATTGACCTCATCGGCTCGCACGGGCAAACGATTTGGCATGCGCCGGAACCCTCAGGACAGGATGGATACCCAATCCGCTATACGGTGCAGATCGGCGAAGGCGCCGTCATCGCAGCGCGCACGGGCGTGCCGGTGGTTTCGGATTTTCGCGTGGCGGATATGGCGCTCGGCGGGCAGGGCGCGCCGCTTGTCCCATTCACGGAATATCTTTTGTACCGCAGGGAAGATAAAACCATTCTGCTGCAAAATATCGGGGGCATTGGAAACATGACGGTGCTCCCTGCGGCAGCACGGCCGGAGGATATCTTTGCATTTGACACCGGCCCCGGCAACATGATTATCGATGCGGTAACTGCGGCTGTAACGGACGGCAGACAAACCTATGATGCGGGCGGCGCAATCGCCGCGCGCGGGCGCACAAATAAAGCGCTGCTTGCCCGGCTCCGGGAGAATGGCTATTATGCGCTGCCCCTGCCCAAGACCACGGGCCGGGAACGCTTTGGCACGCAATATACGGCAGAAATGCTGGCATGGCCGGAAGCAGACGGGCTTTCGCCGGAAGACTTGCTTGCAACGGTTACGGAGCTCACGGCATGGTCGATCGCGGATGCATACGAGCGCTATGTGCTGCCGCACACCCGGGCAGATGAACTGATCGCAGGCGGCGGAGGAAGCTATAATCAAACGCTTCTCCGCATGCTGGAGCGGCGGTTTGCGGCGCATGGAATCCGCGTAATGACGCAGGAGAACTTGGGCTTTTCCAGCGATGCGAAGGAGGCGGTCGCCTTTGCGCTGCTGGCGGATTGCTGCCGGCGGGGCTGCGCAAACGTGCTGCCGGGCGTGACGGGCGCATGGGAGGCGGCTGTGCTGGGCAAGCTCTCGCTGCCGCCGCAGCGGGGAACGGGTACAGCTTTTGGCTGCAAAAGCACAGAATAAGAAAGCAGGGAAGGGCTCCTGAAGGGAGAACCCATTCCCTGCTCCATTTCCGAAAGCTGACGGCACATGAGGTTATGCGGAAAGTGCCGCCTCAATTTCCTTAAACTCCGCCATGCCCCGGATGGGGTCAAAATCCGGATGCTGTAACCATTTGTCCCGCATGATTTCACGGCAGGGCCGGGAATCGGTCGTTTCAAAGCCGGCGCGCGTTTCCCGCCATTCTCCCAGCAAAAGGCTGGCGGCTGTCCATGTGTCCGGCCGGCCGTCGAACTCCTTTGCTTCGTCAACGGCAAGCTTCAGCTGTGCGAACGCTTCATCCGGCTTGCCAAGCCTCGCGAGCACCCCGGCATACTGGCAGCGCATTTGTGGAAAACGGTATGGAGCACCCCGGCCGTCATACATCCAGCATTCCAACGCAAATGATTTTTGGAATGCTGTGGCAAGCGCTGCGTCCGGCAGAAGCTTTCCATAACCAAGGTTATAAATCCCTCCGCAGATCAGCGCATAGCCCGCACGGATGCGCTCCCGGCAGTTCTCCAGACGATCTTCGCCTTCAAGCGCCCACCAAATCTGGTTTTGCCTGCTGAATTCCCAGGAAGGCAGCGATTCATAGATTTCGCGACCCCGTGCCTTGCGGCCCATTTCACAGTGGTGGAAGGCGAGGCGGGCTGTGGCTTCCAAACGGATATCCTGATCCGGACAATATTTCATGATGCGTTCGCCGAGTGCGGTGATTTCAGCGTCGTTCTTTTGTATCGCTTCTTCCCAGCCGGGGAGATTTCCGTCAGCATCGCCGGAAAGAAACAACGCATACATCAGCTTGTTCAGCAGCGCATAATCATTGGGAAATTCCGAAATGCCTTGCCGCGCAATTGCAATGCAGGCATCCACATCCCCCTTGGCGAGCGCCTCCTGAAAACGCGAAAGATACTGCTCCACTTTTTGGCGCGCCGTGACATCGTCGATTCCAAGCAGAGCGTCCACCGTTATGTTGAAAAAGCTTGCGATTGCCGGCAGCAGGGCCATGTCGGGGTAACACACCCCAAGCTCCCAACGGGAAACAGATTGGAAGGAGACTCCCAGAATTTCCGCAAGTTCCTCCTGCGTAATGTCTTTTTCTCTGCGCAGGCGTTTCAGAGTCTTACCGAGTTGAAGTTTCATGGTTATGTATGCTCCTTTTCATTTGAAGCAGCGCTGCTTTCTGGTTTGATTATAGCAAAGGGGAAGACGGTGAGGAATATCACGGTTGGAGAGTGTTTTTCTACAATAAAGAGAATGGATACAAAGCTGTTGGTCTGTGTGGCCATCAGCGCTGAAAGGGGAGGCAGCGCTTTGCTGCACAGGCTCGGATGCGCTTTAACCCCGCTTATGAGAATAACAAAAAAGCACCCTTTGGATGTTTTTTGTGATTGGCGTTACTGGTCAATTTAGATGCAGGTGTAATATTAGTTTAAACACTTAATCGAATGTGCACTTTTTATCACCCACATAAGTATCATAATGTCCCGCAATACAATCGCCTTCTATTCAATATTCAAAAATAGGGATAAAACAAAAACGAACCGCCATAAAAGGGTATGGCGGCATTTTTTGTACAAAAAAACATGAGTTTTTTTTTGCACAGGCAGGTGAATTATTGCATATCTTTGCTTTTTATGAGATAATTCAATGATGTAAATTAGGGAAATAATGTACATAAAAATATTATTTGTCAGCTTTCTGGGAGGATATATGGACTCATTACAGCTGCTGCATGGATTGAAAGCGCGCGACGACGAGGCGTTTCGAATGATGGTGCTTACTTATGGCAGACCTGTTTACGAACGGCTTTTAGCCAGGTCGGGAAACAAAGAGCTGGCAAAGGAGGCGCTGAAAACCGCCCTTATAGATATGTACTCCACGGTAAGCGCAGCGGACAGCAGCGATCCGCTGGAGGCATTGCTGTACCGCAGGGCGGAGCGGGTTCAGGAGGAAATGCTGTGCAAGCCCTGCGAGCAAATGTTTTTTAATGCGTTTCAGGCAACATCGGTATCCGGTGAAAAATTAATACCGGTACAGAAGGCGGCTGCTTTTGAACCCGGTGTTCCCGCGGACCATGATGCGGCAGTACCTGCGCCGGAGCCGGCAGGGGAAGATGCCCCCGCGCCATCCCGGCCCCCCACCGCGTCTCAGGATGCTTTGCCAAAGCGATGCCTGAGAACCGGGGTTGCTGCGGCGTTTCTTTCAGCCGGCATATTGTGTATGCTGTGGGTGATAGCGGGGCTGCTCATGGATATGGGGCTGATACCGTCTTTCGACCTGGGGTATTCGTGGTTTAACCTGCATATTGCCCCGTGGTTCTGATAAGCGGAAAGGACAGGCTTCAATGAAAATGAACCGAGGCATTCTTGCTCTTGCCATATTGCTCATAATGCTTGCCATGATAACGGGCGGGCTGTTTCTGCTTCGTCCTGCTATCCTGGACTTAAAGCGGGAGCAGAGCGAAGATGCGATAATAACAATGATAGAAGACGGCCAGACCACCATTGCCGATGTGGATATCCCTGAGATAGAGGGAGAGGAGACCGAGTTTTTCGATGAAGACGAGGTGGGCTTCCAGACAGAAACCCCGACAGAGTCTGCAGATGACGGGGAAGAAGCTGCTCCGCTTATTGGCTACGGAACCGTAAGCATACCGGATATAGACCTTAAGATGGCCCTGATGCACGGCGCGGACAGACGCTCCCTCAGGGGAGGTGCCGGCTGGCTGCCCTCCTCGGCAGAGATGGGTGCGGCGGGCAACTGTGTAGTATTTGGCCACCGCATGAAGAAATACGGCCGCCACTTCAACCGCCTTGATGAGCTGAAGCCGGGCGCCGCCGTAACACTTACGGGCGCCGACGGCAGTGCCTTTACCTATGTAGTCACAGGCACAGAGATTATACTTCCCGAGGAACTTATGGATACGCTGAGCGCCCATACCGAAGGATTCAACCTTACCCTTGTAACCTGCACGCCTACCGGCGTCGGCAGCCACAGGCTGCTGGTGTATGCCGCACTGCAACAGTAAACCAACTCAGGAGGGCTTCTAATATGAAAATAAGGAATTATAAGCGGGTGTTGTCAATGCTCCTGGTCGTTTCCATGCTGATCGGACAGTTTATGGTAAGCACCGCAATGGCTGCAAATGAGACCGTAATCATCGACGACAGCAGCGACAATATAATAACCGTGGAGCCTACGGCAACGGCGGAACCCTCCGCTCCCATAGAGACTGCTGCGCCCACGGCTTCTCCCGGCGAACTTCCCGTGCCCACTGAGGACGGCGGCCTGGGGCAGGCCCAGGAAAGCCCCGCGCCTGTTACCGGCGGCGAGGCAAGCCCAACGCCGGCCGCAAGCGGCAGCGGAGCAAGTCCGGCCTCTTCCGCCGGCCCCGTCACCATAAACCCTGATACCGGAGAGGCGGTGCTTGCCCAGCAGCAGACGGTTCCGGGCACACCGGCACTTCTTGCCGCGGCGGAAAACGGCGGACTCAGCATAAAAATAACGTCGTCCCAGACGTCGGTAAACGACGGCGACAGCTATACCTTTACCGTGTCAATTGCGGACAGCGACCTGGTGCTTGAGCCAAATATAGTGCCCGGCAATAAACTGACCATACAGCTTCCGGAGTTTTTAACCGCTGCGGATATGGATGCTGTGCTGAAAGACTGCTTCGCCTATTTTGAAAAAGATTATACCTATGATCCCGACAATCATTCTCTTACACTTACGTTTAAAGAAAACAGCAGCGGCACCTGGGCGAACATACAGTTCAGCATTACCATGCAGGTGAATACCATAGGCTACGACGGCAACGGGGAAAGCAAGGTTGAAATAAGCCTTGGCGAAACGGTTGAGAGTGAAATCGGCGTAAGCGTAGGGACCGGAACAGGCACCGGCGAACCCCAGGAAAAGCCGTATCTTCAAAAAAACATCTGGAGCAACAAAACCCAGTCACAGAATGGCTTAGAGGGCAGCTATGTAATGAAAGATCCTGATGCCCCTATCGGCTACGCTGTTGCCTTCGGTGTGAACAGCAATTATACGGGCAGTGTAACCCTTACCGATAACATGAGCGGCGGCAACCTTACCCTGTGCGATGTGGGCGGGAATACGGGCGCAGCTCTGGCCAACTGCATAAGCCTGTTTATTGACGACACGAAGCTTACCGGGACGGATAGCGGCAGCAGCCTGGTCTTTACCGATACCGCGCTGGGCACCGTCACTATAACGAAAGGATCGACGGGCTTTTCCGTCACCTGCACAGAAAATACAAATATAGAACAGCCGCCGGTAATTGTGGACGTGGTTGTAAGATACCATGCCCTAGTTACAGGAGACGCAAACGATATAACCAATGCCGTTTCGCTGTCGATTGATAATACCTATAATGATAGTAACTCCCAAACCATACGCCGCTATGACAACGAGGGGCTGGTGGTCAACAAGCAGGTACTCTCCGGCGGCGAAGGCAAGGGCGTAATAGACATCGACGAAGCCAATAATGAAGTTACTTTCCGCATAGTGCTTACACAGTACGGTACGGGAAGCATTTACAAGAACGGCGAAACCATAACCTTTGACAAGCTGGAGGACTGCTTCAGCTTCGATTCCCAAAAGGTTACTGTTCACGACGGCGCGCCCTTTAAGCTGGAGCCGGACACGCAGGATGGGCAAAAGATAAATATAGTCAAGGTGGGCGACGCGGCAATTCCTACAGGCATATACACCATAGACTTTACGGTGACCGTAGACCCAGCTAAGCTTCAGCCCGGCGAGCAGGCCGAGAACACCGTCGGCAACACGGTATGGATCCGCCGCAAGGCAAAGCTGACGATAAACAAGACCTGGACGGGCGAAAATAATAGGGGAAGTGGCGCAAGGTTTGAACTGCTGAACGGCAGCAGCGTAATTTCCAACACCGGCGCATATTCCGCGGGCGAAAGCTTTACGCTGTATATTCAGGCGGATAAGCTGAACTTTGGAACCCACAGCTATACTCTGCGGGAAACCGTGGACGAAAACAGCGAATACGTTGCGGCCAAGGACATGACGGTGGTTATAAACCGGGAGCAGGACACCGGCAAGGTAACCATAATCTCCATAGACGATCAACCGTATGGTTCCGGCGTGGCATCCACGACCGTTACAAACGTTCCGGATTCCGGCGTTGGCTCGCTGACCTTCAAGAAATATGGAGACAGCGAGGCGGAAGCCAACCTTATCGGCGGTGGTGAATATCAGCTGTACAGGGTTGTGGAAGGCGGCAATGGCCAAGCGGTTGAAGGACCTTTCAGCACCGTAAACGGAATAAAGACCTTTAATAACCTTCCATACGGTACCTATTATGTTCAGGAAATCACTGCGCCGGCGGGGTATCTGATTCAGGGCGAGAAAACTACGGATAAGGTAACGCTGCTGAAAACCGAACCGCACAAGACCGTTTCCCTGGTGAACAAGAGGTTTGAAGACGGCAAAATCACGATCAAAAAGACGGACGAAAATGACATCGCGCTGCCGGGCGTGACCTTTACTCTGACGGCTGGCGGACAGACGATATCCGAGGTAACCGGCGCAAACGGCGTTGCCGAGTTTGAAGACCTCGCTGCCGGTACGTATACGGTTACCGAAACGCTGCCCTATGGTTATTCCGGCTTTGCCGGCCCGATTGTTGTAACGATAGATGCAACCGGTACCGTAGTATCCATAGAAGGTGCGGCGGGGGCTACCACCATAGGAAGCGATATAACTATTTCCTGGAAAAACATCCGGCAGTTCGGGTCCATTAAGGTTACAAAAACTGGCAAGGGTGGTGCGCTGCTTCAGGGCGCCGAGTTTGCGCTGTACGAGAGCGACGGAACTACGCAGGTTGGAGATCCTGAAACTACCAATGCGGACGGCGTGGCGGAATTCACCGGGCTTCCCTACGGCGACTACATACTGAAAGAGACTGCCGCCCCTGCGGGATATGTGCTATCTGCCCAACTGAGCGCCGGTGTAACGGTCAAGGTTGATTCTGCAGCTGCCGTAACGCTGACCTATTCAAACGACACCCGAAAGGGCAGCATTGAAATAACCAAAAAAGCCGCAGAAAGCAGCGCACCTCTTCCCGGCGCCACCTTCGGGCTGTACAGCGACGCGGCGGCAACGCAGGAGATAATCCGAAAAACCACCGGTACGGACGGCAAGGTAGTATTCGACGGCCTTGAAGCGGGTACATACTACGTCAAAGAAACAAACGCACCTGCGGGATATGTGCCGGATGCCAAGGTTCATGCCTTTACAATAGGCGGCGATGCTGCCGAAGCCGAATGGAAATATGAAGCGGCTATCGAAAACAGTCTCAGGCGCTACAAGCTGAAGCTGGTGAAGACCGACGAAACCGGCTTAAAGCCCCTTTCCGGCGCGGAGTTTGAGCTTACCGGAAACGGCGTCAAGCAAACCCAAAAAAGCGGCACAGACGGCGCTGTGGTATTTGAAGGCCTGCCCTTCGGCACGTATACAATAACCGAAATCGTGGCTCCTCCGGGCTATGCGCTGGCGGCGCCCGTAACCGTTACAATAGGCAGCGGCAACACCCCGGCGGAGTATACCGAGGATTATGTTGTGGATGCGGGGCAAGTGAGGGATACCCACACTGAGCTCACCGTATTGAAGTGGGATGACAACGGCACCACCCCGCTTTCTGGCGCAACCTTCAGAATAATGGCCGGGGATAAATACGTTATCGCCGCCGGCAGCGAGGGAAAGTATACGTACAGCGGACTTTCGGACTCCGCAGCTGACGCCACTCAGTTCGTAACGGGCGGCAGCGGCACTTTCATTCTCGAATACATTCCCATGGGCCGGTATACCCTTGAGGAAACAGCGGCCCCGGACGGATATATCATTGCAACGGACAGCGAGAATTTCATTATTGATGATCCCAAAACCAGCGTATCCGTCAAGAATACCCGCATTAAGGCAGCCCTTAAGCTGGTCAAGTCGGATTCAAACGGCAAGCTGCTGGAGGGCGTAAGCTTTGTCATGCGGGACAGCGCCACGGGTAAGTTCGTCGTCGCCAGCGGCAGCGACGGGGTATATGCCTATACCGGCCTTGGCGAAGAGGGAACCGAGCTTACCACCGACAGCCGGGGCGAAATAAAGCTGGACGGCCTGCTTTGGGGCACTTATTATCTGGATGAGACGGTTACTCCCGAAGGTCTGGTGCCGGAACAGGATATACCTGTTGTAGTGACTGCGACTAAGCACAATACCACTATCGCCTTGCCTGTGGTAAATGAGCTGAAGCTGGGCGAAATCAGCTTTGTCAAGCAGAACGGCGGCGGAGGCGTGCTTTCCGGTGCAGTATTCAAGCTGGAGCTTGTTGAAGGCACGGGCAACAGCTATTCTGTGAGCCGGCCTCTTTATGCCGTATCAGATGCTGAGGGCAAGGTCAGCTTTACCCAGATTCCATACGGCGTGTACAAGCTTACCGAGTATCTGGCCCCGGCCGGCTATGAACTGAGCAAGGATGTGCGGTACGTAAGCGTGGGCGGTGCAGCTGCCACCGAGGAAATTGAGCTCACGGCCAACCCCGGTGCGCCCTGGGTAAACGATACGACCCACAGGGAGGTTACCGTTAAAAAGGTGAGCGCGGACGGAAAGACGGAACTTTCCGGCGCCGTGTTTGAAGTGCTGGACAAGGATCAGCAGAGCATAGGCGAGGAAGGCATATTCATTTACGTAAACAAAGGTGAAACCAATACGGTACAGTTGCCCCTCGGCGTATACTACCTGAAAGAAACCAAAGCGCCGGACAATTATGTTCTGGATGAAACTCCCATACGCTTTGTGGTGACCGCAGAGGGCCCAAACGAAATAGTGGCAAAGAATGTCCCCTATACCGGCTCCCTTACAATAACGCAAAAGGACGCGGAAGATGGTGAAAAGTTCCTTTCCGGCGCTGAATTCAAGGTATACGAGCAAAACGATTATGAGACAAACGGAACAGATGCGACCGCGCTTTATACCGTTACCACCAATTCGGACGGGAAGGTTACGCTGACCGGCATACCCTTTGGCGACTATGCGGTAAGAGAAACCAGGGCTCCCGCCGGCTATGAGCTCTCGGACGAGGTTAAGTATTTCAGCATTACAAATACCGGCGAGGGCGGCAGCGCAAGCACAGAGCTTACCTTTGAAGACCAAAAGAGCAGGTATGCGCTGGGCATAACGAAGGTGGACATAAATACAAGGCAGCTTCTTTCCGGGGCAAAGTTTGCCGTATCCGGCAACGGTTTCTATGTGGAGGTCGCCGTGGGAGAAGACGGTACGGCCACGGTGGAAGTTCCCGTCATGGGCGTCTATTACATAACTGAAATCGCTGCGCCAAACGGATATACAATCGATCCCAAATCCTATTCCGTGAAGGTAACCGGCCATACGGCGGTGGGAGAGAAGATTGCCGCACAGTTCGTATCGGAGGATTATCCCACCGCCGTTAAGCTGAAAAAGGTGGATGAAAAGGGAGAGTTACTTGCCGGCGCCAGATTCAGCCTTTATGGCCTTGACAGCGGGGAGGAGCAGCCTGTTGCCCTGAGCGGCAGCAATGGGGCGTACGCTTACTCTGCCGGAGGCGGCGTGACAGAAATTGAAATTCCCGAAGACGGCGTTGAAATACTCGGCTTGCCGGCCGGCAGCTATTTGCTGCGGGAGACCGATGCGCCTGATGGCTATATGGTGCTGGGCGATATACCCTTCAGCGTTGACCCCGGCCGTTACGATGAGGCGTTGGAGCTGACTGCGGAGAACATGCCCCATCAAAAGGGCGTTGCAGTATGCAAGGAGGACAAAAACGGCGTGCGCCTTGCGGGAGCGGAGTTTGGCCTGTATACTGTGGGCGGCACCGATCCCGTTGAGACCGCGGTTACCTCTGCCGCAGGATATGCCGTATTTACCGGCCTTACCGTCGGCGAATACTTCATTAAGGAAATTTCTGCGCCCGCAGGCTATACGGCCATAAATACCGAGTATAAGTTTTCCATAGACGGCGAGGGCGTCCTTACGGGCGGGAACTTTGTTCAGCTCGAAGGGGAAGCTTTCTTCGTGCTCACTGTAAAGAACGACCCCGTAGAGCACAGCTTCAGGCTTTGCAAGGTCAGCGCGGCAAGCGATAACCTGACGCTTTCCGGTGCGGAATTCCGCATTATAGGTGAGGGCGTGAACCGTATATTTGTCACAGGGGAGGATGGCCTTACCGAAAACATAAGTTTGCCTATCGGCGAATATACCCTGACAGAGCAGAAGGCCCCTGCGGGCTATGTGGCGGACGGTGCCGGGAGACATATACAGGTCACGACAGAGGGCGTGTATATTGACGGAATACTGCTTACAGACGAAGCGCCCGCCTATACGGTAAAGAACACGCCTCAGAGCTTCCGCCTGCGCATAGTCAAGCAGGACAAGGACAGCGGCATACCCCTTTCCGGCGTTGCTTTCAGCGTGACCGGGGCGGACGGCGAAAAGCACTCTCTTGTTACGGACGACCATGGAATGACCGAGACGATTTCACTTGCACCGGGCAAATACGCCGTGAGCGAGACCATTGCTGCGGCGGGCTATAATCTGCCTCTTACCGGATGGAGCTTTACGGTTTCAGAGGGCGCGGCAATGCAGGCAACCGGTGTTGAGGGGGCTGAAAAGTTTACGTTTGAAGGCGGATTGCTTACAGTTTGGCTGGCAAACGAGATGGTTGCCGGCAGCCTGAAGATATACAAGTTCGACGCCGATGACAAGGATGCGGCCCTTGAGGGCGCCAAGTTCGAGGTATTTGACAGCGAGAGCAAAAAGATACGCTTTGCCCTGAATAACGGAATTTACACCGTGTCCGATGCAACGGGGGCGGAGGAACGGCTTGTAACCAACGCAATGGGCATTGTGCTGCTGCAAAACCTGCCCTTCGGCGAGTATACCGTGAAGGAAGTGGAAGCGCCTGAGGGCTATGCCGTGAGTACGGAGGACAGTATCATAAAGCTTACCCGGCAGAGCGAGACATTGGCGCTGGAGGTCTCCAACAAAAGGATACTCCGCACCGTAACTGTGCTCAAACAGAGCGCCGGAGAGGAGCCTCAGGCGCTGGTCGGGGCGACGTTTGCCCTGTACTCAACTGCGGACGGCAGCAGAACCTTTATTTCCGAGGCTACTACCGGCTATGACGGCAAGGCGCGCTTTGCCGTGCCCTACGGAAGCTATATAATCGTGGAAACAAGGGCGCCGGAGGGCTACGAACTGAGCGGCAGGGAGCCTGCCGAGTTTATAATAGACGGAAGTACTGCTGACGGCCAGGAGTTCCTCTATACTTTCTCAAACGAGGAAAGCCGCTATGCCATAGAAATATACAAGCACGATGCCGATGATGACGGCAAGGCGCTTGCGGGGGCCGAGTTCGCGGTTACCGACAGCAGGGGCTTTACAAAAACCGTTACCACCGGGGCGGATGGCAGGGCGGTGCTGGAGGGTGTCGCATATGACGACTACACCATCAGGGAGATAAAGGCGCCCAAGGGCTACCGAATCAGTGAGGAGACCTACAATATATCGCGCCGGGATCTGGTGCATGGCAAAGCCGTGGAGATAAGGGTGCCAAACAACTATATACTTGGCACGGTCAAGCTCAAAAAGGCGGACCATGAGGATCCTGCAAAGACGCTTGACGGCGCCGAGTTTATCCTTACGGATGAGTTGGGCAACAAGGTCAGGTGGGATGTTGAGGGCAATACCTATACACTGAATTCAAATGGCGGCACCGAGACTATAACCGCAGGCAGCGTTATCCTGGAAAAGCTCCCGGAGGGCAAGTATACCCTTACCGAGACAAAGGCTCCCGCGGGATATGTACCGCTGGACGAGGCGAGAGAGTTTTCCATTACGGCGGAAAATGCAGACGCGGGCCTGGAGATAGCTGTGGAGAACCTGCTAAGGCGCACCGCGGTAGGCATAATAAAAATAGACGAAGCTCAGCATGAGCTGCGCCTGAGCGGCGCTGAGTTTACTCTGTACCGCCTTAAGGATGGCAAGGAGGACGGTCAGGTTTCCGTTGCCGTCACAAACCACAACGGCATAGCCACCTTTACCGACCTTACCATGGGCTTGTACCGACTGAAGGAGACGAAGGCGCCGGATGGCTATAAGCTTTGGGATAACCCCATAGACTTCCAGGTGGACGAATACGGCAAGGTAAAGGTCGGAAGCCAGGGTACTGCGCTTCCCGAGGTAGGTCTGGTGTATACTGCCAGCGTTACAAACAAGGCTATTACAAAGGAGGTTACACTGAAGAAAGTTTCCGCCGTGGACGGCGCGGCTCTTCCCGGAGCTACCTTCCGATTTACCGGCGACAAGACCTACGATATCACCACTGGAGCTGACGGCACCGCAAAGGTGACTTTGACCTACGGAAGCTATATACTGCAGGAAATCATTGCGCCTGACGGCTATGTGCTGGATGATGCCAGGACGGCGGTGGTTGTGGACAGCTCGGGAATAAAGGTAAATGGCAAGGCTCAAGCCGGTCTTACCGTCACCATAAAGAACAACCCGGTGGAATACGGCGTTATTCTGCACAAGCAGGATTCCGTAAGCGGCAAGGCATTGGGCGGAGCTTCATTCGTTATTACCGGGGGCAAGACTTATACCCTTACAACTAATTCGGCGGGAAATACCGCTACGGTTTATCTCGCGCCCGGAACCTATGCGATATCTGAAACCCGGGTGCCTGACGGCTATGCTCGGCCGCTAAACGGCTGGACCCTTACGGTAAGGGAGGACGGACGCATGACGGTATCAGGAGGCGGCGCAAGCATTGCTTTCGCCTGCGGAATTACAATGATTGCCGTAGAAAACACACCCAACACTTCCGTTCCTTTGCCCGGCCCTTCGTCCGACGACATTGCCAAAACAGGCCAGGGCGGCAACAGTGGACAGCTCCTTTGCGGTGCGTCGCTTATGCTGCTGTCCTTTGCGGGAATGCTTTTGCTGGTGCTTGGCAAAAAACGGGACGGACAGTACATAGAAATATAGCTCATATCGGGGGCGCTGCCATGGCTTTGTGGCAGCGCCTTTTTGTACAACGAAAACCACCGGCAGTGCCGGTGGTTCAGTCTGTCGAAAAAGCTCAGCTACGGCTGGGTTTTTTCTTGCAACTGTGGCAACATAAAGAAGGGTGATGCAAAATGTTGGAACGCAGGAAAATGGATCGAGATGCGATCGAGATCGTAGGAATAGACACTCTGGTTTCTCAAGAGCATCTTCTGCGAAAAATAGACGCGGCAGTGAATTTTGAGAGGCTTTACGAAATGGTGGAGCCGCTGTACTGCGAGGATGACGGACGTCCAAGCATCGCCCCGGTGGTACTGTTTAAAATGGTTCTGGTCCAGCATGCCTTCTTTGCCAGCTTCTTTGCCGCCGCAAATGCGTCATCGTTCTTTACCGGGACACTTCATCGTACACCTTCGTATTCAGCACATCCGGCACAAAACCGGCGCCAATACCCTGAATCTTATGGGAACCGCTTCGTCCTTCCGAAAGAACCGGAGAATCCTCAGGCTCCACATGAACAACTTCCACCAGAGGAGTGTTGCCGATTAACCCCAGGGTCCCTTTATAAATGTTTGCCATGATGTTTTTCCTCCTTACTGGATCGCTGCAAATCCGTTTTCCAGATCTGCGATAATATCATCAATATGCTCCGTACCGATGGACAGGCGAATGGTACTGGGGGTAATGCCCTGGTCAGCCAATTCCGCTTCGCTCAGCTGGCTGTGGGTGGTGGTAGCCGGATGAATCACCAGCGACTTCACATCTGCTACATTGGCAAGCAGAGAGAAGATCTTCAGATTGTCGATAAACTTCCATGCGGCTTCCTGCCCACCCTTGATCTCAAAGGTGAAGATGGATGCCCCGCCATTGGGAAAGTATTTCTCATACGGCTGGTGATCAGGATGCTCAGGCAGGGAGGGATGATTGACTTTGGAAACCTGGGGATGTTTGGAGAGGTATTCCACGACCTTTTTGGTATTTTCGGAATGGCGTTCCAGCCGCAGCGAAAGTGTTTCCACGCCCTGTAGCAGCAGGAACGCATTGAACGGAGAGATCGCCGCACCGGTATCCCGCAGCAGAATTGCCCGAACGTAAGTCACAAACGCTGCCGGCCCTGCGGCGTCCACAAAGGAGACCCCATGGTAGCTGGGATTGGCCTCTGCGATGGGGGCATACTTGCCGCTGGCCTTCCAGTCAAACTTGCCGGAATCCACAATCACACCGCCCAAAGAGGTTCCGTGACCGCCGATGAACTTGGTTGCCGAGTGGACCACAATGTCTGCGCCGTGCTCAATGGGGCGGATCAGATACGGAGTCCCAAAGGTGTTGTCGATCACCAGAGGCAGGCCGTGCTTATGGGCAATGGCCGCAATGGCGTCAATGTCGGGGATGTCCGAGTTGGGATTGCCCAGCGTTTCCAGATAAACGGCCTTGGTGTTGGGACGAATTGCCCCTTCCACCTCGGCAAGATTGTGAGCATCCACAAAGGTGGTTTCAATGCCGTACTGAGGCAGGGTGTGGGCCAGCAGGTTGTAGCTGCCACCGTAGATGGTTTTCTGGGCAACAATGTGGTCGTCCTTCTGCGCCAACGCCTCGATGGTGTAAGAAATGGCGGCCGCACCGGAAGCAACGGCCAGCGCAGCGACACCACCCTCCAAAGCGGCAATTCTCTTTTCCAGCACATCCTGAGTAGAGTTAGTCAGGCGGCCGTAGATGTTGCCTGCATCGGCCAACCCGAAGCGAGCGGCGGCGTGTGCGGAATTGTGAAACACATAGGAAGTGGTCTGGTAAATGGGAACGGCTCGGGAATCGGTGGCGGGGTCAGCCTGCTCCTGACCAACATGAAGCTGCAGGGTTTCAAATTTATATTCACTCATAATCGTAATCTCCTTGTTTTGAAATATAATCGGTTTCAGCGGAATCCAATATTCCGGTTCTTAAAAAAACAAAAACCGGAAGCTTGTGATGAGCTCCCGGGCAAATGGCTGACAATATGCTGACCAATCAATCAAACACAGTGTTGAGGCGAACAGCTGCATGATACACGCAGACAAGCCCCCGCCATATGACATGCCCGGGAGTAAAACATTCGACAACACATGATGGTATTCACCTGAAAAGCATTGTATCCGGTCATTACGATCGCCCCCTTCCTCGTTATCTCTTCAAAATCGGTTACAAGTAGAAGTGTACTGCTATTAACCTACTATGTCAATAGGTTTAATGAAAAAATTGTTTGTTTCCCGATTGATTTGCCTATTGACCCCGTAGTACAATAGGTCAAGTGAGGTGAGAAACATGATTTCAACTAAAGGGCGCTATGCGCTCAGAGTAATGATCGACTTGGCGGAGCACAAAGGGGAAGGCTGCATCCCATTAAAAGATATTGCCGCCCGTCAGGAGATTTCAAAAAAATACCTGGAGATCATCGTAAAAGAACTGGTTCGAGGAAAGATGGTAACAGGACAAGGCGGTCATGGCGGCGGCTATGTTCTTTGCCGTGAGCCGGAGGAGTATGTGCTTGGCGAGATCCTGGAATGGATGGAAGGCTCCCTTGCGACCGTCAGCTGCCTGACAGAGGATGCACCGCCCTGTGCGAGAGCCGGAACTTGTAAAACACTTCCGCTGTGGAAGGAGTACAACCAGATCGTTCATGACTTTTTTTATAGCAAACGTCTGTCTGACCTTCTATAAGATGCTCCGCAGCACTTATTGATCTGTGTGCCTTATGCTGTAATGGGAACGAGGAGTTTGAAAAATAGGAACCGAGAACAGGCATGCCCATAGCTTGTTCTCGGTTCCTTCTTTTTATGTTAATTACTGTGTTTTAATCAATCGTCAGCGCCGATTTCATCTTTTTTACATATTCACCAATGTATTGCGGCGCATCTTTTCCGTGCTTTTCAAGCAGTTTGATGATTGCGGAGCCAACAATAGCCCCATCAGAAATTGCCGCCATTTTCTTTGCCTGTTCTGGAGTGGAAATGCCGAAACCGATAGCACAGGGAATATTTGAGTTTTCACGAATCACTTTCACAATGCTTGTAAGATCAGTTGTAATCTCGTTTCGTGTTCCGGTTACGCCGAGACTGGAAACAAGATAGATAAAGCCCTCTGCTTCTTTAGCAATCATGGCGATACGGTTTTCTGATGTCGGCGCAATGAGCGATATAAGCGCTACATCGTACTGCTTACAAATCGGCTGAAACTCTTCTTTTTCCTCAAAGGGCAGATCAGGCAGAATGAGTCCGTCAATGCCGATTTCTTTACATGCAGAGATAAATCGTTCCGCACCGTAGGAAAAAACGACATTCGCATAGGTCATAAAGACCATCGGAACAGTTACATCCTTGCGCAGTTCCCGGACAAAAGAAAAAATCTTATCTGTCGTAATGCCGCCGCTCAGCGCTCTCAGATTTGCGTTCTGAATAACGGGGCCTTCCGCTGTGGGGTCGGAAAACGGGATGCCAAGCTCAATGAGGTCCGCACCGTTTCCAGCAGCGGCACGAACGGCTGCGGCCGTGGTTTCCAGGTTGGGATCCCCGCAGGTAATAAAAGCAATAAAGGCCTTTCCGTTTTCAAACGCTTTTTTGATGTTACTCATGGATATCCTCCCCTCTGTAGCGGGCGATGGCCGCGCAGTCTTTATCACCTCTGCCGGAAATCGTAATAACGATAATCGTATCTTTCTCCATTGTCGGGGCAATCTTCATAGCATGAGCAACCGCATGAGCCGATTCGATTGCCGGAATGATACCTTCGGTCTTTGCCAGGTATTCAAATGCATTTACCGCCTCATCATCTGTGATGGGAACATACTCGGCTCTGCCAATATCGTGAAGATGCGCGTGTTCGGGGCCGATGCCTGGATAGTCAAGACCAGCGGAGATAGAATACACAGGAGCAATCTGTCCGTATTCATCCTGACAGAAATAAGACTTCATGCCATGGAAGATTCCGACTCTGCCAGTATTGACTGTAGCGGCTGTTTCGAAGGTATCAATACCTCTGCCTGCCGCCTCACATCCGATTAAGCGAACACTTTCATCTTCGAGAAAATGATAAAAGCTGCCGATGGCATTGGAACCGCCGCCTACACACGCGATGACCGCATCGGGCAGCCGGCCTTCTTTTGCAAGAATCTGTTCCTTGATCTCCTTGGAAATGACCGACTGAAAATCACGAACAATGGTTGGAAATGGATGGGGTCCCATAACAGAGCCAAGGCAGTAGTGGGTATCGCTGATGCGGGAGGTCCACTCGCGCATGGCTTCGGATACAGCGTCCTTAAGGGTTGCCGTACCGGTTTTTACGGGAATAACTTCAGCGCCGAGCAGGCGCATACGGTAGACGTTAAGAGCCTGGCGGATGGTATCCTCTTCGCCCATAAAGACCACACATTCCATCCCCATCAGTGCGGCGGCTGTCGCCGTGGCAACGCCGTGCTGACCGGCTCCGGTTTCAGCGATCAGCCGTGTTTTCCCCATCTTTTTTGCAAGAAGCGCCTGACCGAGCACATTATTGATCTTATGTGCGCCCGTGTGGTTGAGATCTTCACGTTTGAGATATATTTTTGCACCGCCGAGGTCTTTCGTCATCTTCTCTGCATAATAAAGCCGTGATGGTCTGCCTGCATATTCGTTAAAGAGCTCAGTGAGCTCTCTGTTAAATTCAGGGTCGTTTTTATAATGATTATACGCTTCCTCCAGTTCAATGACTGCATTCATCAGCGTTTCGGGAATGTACTGACCGCCGTGAATGCCAAAACGTCCTTTCCTGTTCATCTTTAACCTCCGATTTGATTAAATAATTCGTCTGCCGCAATGTGGGATTTAACACCCGGCGATTTCTCGATACCTGTCATTACATCGATTCTGTCTGCACCGCTTTCGGCAATTACCTTTGAGATATTGCCCGGTGTAATTCCTCCTGCCAGCATGACCGGAATCGGACTGCATTTTTTTAGTTCCTGAAAAATACGGATTGGGGTATCTTCCCTGGATGCCGCTGCATTTTCGGCACTTCTGCTGTCAACCAGCAGTTCCGCCACGCCCATCTCCGCAAAGATTTCAGACAGCTTATTCAAGGATGCTGTTCCAAATTGCTCCCTGCGTTTCTGTTCTGAGCAGGATATACTTCTGATTACCCGTATCCCTGTTTGTGACAAGGCCGATACAATGCATTTTGTCTGCTCCATGCTTTCGTTATGGTGGAGCTGGATATAGTCAGGGTTTAGCTCTTCTGCCAGAGCAATCACCTTTTCCGGCGAGCCGCCGGTTACAATACAGCTTTCACACCCCACAGGCACTTCACACAGAAGTTTCTTTGCCATTGAGCTTGAAATATTCCACGGTACATTTACGGGGTAGTCCACCACAAATCCGAGAATATCCGCCTGACTGCACGCTTGTATATTAGAAACAGACATCATGCCGCAAAGTTTCACACGTACCGAACGGCACAGTTTCCGGTAAAATGCGCTGGTATCCTCCGCTTTCAACAGTGCCGTTCCCACAAGTGCGGCGTCTGCGCCGGAATCTATTGCTCTGCGAACATCCGCAGGGGACTGTATCCCGCTTTCGCTGACAAGGAAGCATACCTCCGGTTTCATTGCCGCCAGTCGTTCGGTCAGTGACACAGTTCCATCGTCCTTTTCCAGGATACTGATATCCCGATTATTGACACCGACCAGTTCCGCACCGAGAAGAACAGCTTTTTGGAGTTCTTCCTCCGTATGCGTTTCCACCAGAACGTCCAGGCCCACGAATTTGGCTTCGTTATACAATTCGCGCAGTGTAAAATCATCCAAACAGGAATACATTAAAAGCACCGCTGATGCACCGAGCTCTTTTGTTTCACGTATCTCATCTTTTGTTCTCAGGAAATCCTTCCGAAGTACCGGGACACCAAGCGAAGCAATCTGTCGAAGTAAAAGCTTGCTTCCCCTGAAATTACATTCCTCGGTTACAACCGAAAGTACCGGCGCACCTGCTGCAACAAGTTCCCTGGCTATTGCAGCAGGTTCTCTGCCTGCGAGCAGATCGCCTTCTTTCGGGGAAAAGCATTTGATATCCGGGATGACAACATTTTTGCTTTTCTGTTTTTTTCCCCGGAGCGCAGTGATAAATTTCATACGAACGCCCTCTATTTCAAAAATGCATTGGAGTTAACAACAAGCTCGTCAAGCTTTTTCATCGCCAGGCCATCCTCTATGATCTGCCTGGCCAATGCAATGCCTTCTTCAAAATCATTGGCTTTCTCACCTACGATAAGTGCTCCCGCGGAATTCAGTACCACGGCGTCCTTCTGCGGTCCCGTGATCTCTCCGCTGAAAACGCCGCGGATAATTGCCGCATTTTCCTCCGGTGTGCCTGTTTTTATATCCTGAAGCGAGCAGCGGTTCATGCCAAAATCCTCGGGGCAGATTTCGTAGCTTTCCAGATTGCCGTCTTTCAGCTCCATTATTTTTGTCTTGCCCAGCAAAGATATCTCATCTAAACCGTCAAGGCCATGCACAAACATGGCCCGTGTATAGCCGATTTCCTTTGCCACATGAGCCACCTGCGGCAGAAGTTCCGGTTTATATACGCCCAACAGATGTCTGGGCGCAAAGGCGGGATTGATCAACGGACCGATAATGGTGTAAAAAATCGTTTTGATGCCAAGCGCCGCTTCGGGCGGCAAAACCTTGCACATAACCGGGTGAAACAGAGGCGCGTAAATGAAGGCAATGCCGATGTCTTCAATCAGCTTTTCCGCCTGAGCGGGACTCAGATTGATGTTCACACCTAAGGCTTCCAGAACATCTGCGCTGCCGGACAGGCTGGATATGGAGCGGCTTCCATGCTTTGCGATGGGGATACCGGCAGATGCCGAAACAATGGCTGTTGCAGTGGAGATGTTGTAGGTACTGAGTCCGCCGCCTGTGCCGCAGGTATCCATCATCTCATGCTTAACATTCGGATGCAGCGGCACGCAAACCTTTCTCATCGCCTCGGCGATATAGGTGATTTCTTCCAGTGTGCTTCCTTTCATAACGAGAGCCACAAGGAACCCGGAAATCTGACCTTCCGTCAGCTCATCGTTATTGATAGCCTGAATTACTTCCTCAACTTCTGACTTCGTCAGGTTTTGACCGCAGGTAATCTTTTGCAGAATTGTTTTGTACATATTTGTTTCCTCCTAAATAAAATACTCCGTCGGCTTTCTGCCAAAGGAGCAAAAGAAAACGCCCTTGACAGAAATATTGTTTCTGTCAAGGGCGAATAAAAACACTATCCGCGGTGCCACCTTGATTCATAGGCTTACCCTATGCGCTTAGTAGGATACCAACATATCCCCGGCAAATGACGTCTGCCTGCAACGTCGCAGAATACTTTGTGAAAATCACATTTGACTGCGCCCTCAGCGGTCCATTTGACAACTTGTTTCATACCCGATTCTCAGCACCACGGGTTCTCTGTAAAGGCATCATTGCCGTTATCTCCGCTTCAACGGTTTGAATTATTTAATTCTAAATAAGAATAGCACAAAAAATGGAGTTGTCAAGAGTGGGGAATCATTTTATTCGCAATTTGGCTGCAAAACAATACAGTGTTGTATGGGAGAAAACACCCTTGACAAATCTCGTCTCAGCAGACCATGTTAATGCAGTACGCAAAGTCCAACCATTTTCCTAACCCGACCGTTTTCATTGACGATGGGTACAGTTGTCTATACCAATGATATAATGGTCGCTAATGTCTGGGCTTTTCGTTATTCTAAACACTTTTCCGCTTCAATGCAAAAGGACAGACCGCCCAACCCTTTTTCGGATTGTCAGTCTGTCCTTTTATTGATTCATTCTGAAACGACTCCGTTTTTTTGCTGCATAAGGCAGGTATCAGGCTTTCGAAAGAAATTCCGCTTTTTTCTGCTCAAACTCTTCGTCTGTTATAATGCCGCGTTCGTGCAGTTTTGCAAGCCGCTCCAGCGCTTCTAGCTGATTTTGGGGGTTAGATGGCTGTGCGGGGGCGCTGTAATGGTTTTGTTTATGATAAGAACCGTTTTGAGGTTGCAAGCCGTTTACCAAAATGCGAATAAAATCAACAAGCACCCAAATACTGTTTGCACTGCCCAAAACTATAAAGATTACTGCAGGAACCAGGCCGTCCCCTGTTCTCAGCACAACATACCCCCAAAAAATTCCCAAAAGTATACATATATAGCCGAAAGACTGTAACAGTCCCAGGCCTGTATACCCGAGGTAGTAGCGATGAGCTCCAGTATTGCCAATAAACCCGGCCAACAGTGCAGCTGTTGTTCTGGATTTGCAGCCATATGCAGGATGGTTTTTGATCCTGTCCTGCAACGGAACATCTGCCACCTTCTCATGTGCAATGGAACATACTACCAATGTGCAGAACTGTAAACTAAAAGAATATGGGTAATAATCGAGCATATTAAACACGGGCATGCCATAACCACCATTCGGCAGGTATCTAAAAAAGAAGGAAGCAATACCTTCTCTGCACCCCCCATCAAGAATTGCGAACCAAGAAGCCAAGCCGATAAAGTCGTGATCAAACGCGTCAAACATGGTTAAACTTGTGGATACAGCAAAGGAAACCCCCGCAAACACCAGAGGGACAATCCACTTTTTCCCAACATGGGTGGGCCGTAAAATTTCGGTTAAAAGCAAGATGGCGAAAATAAAATCTCCCGCCGACCGAACAAACATGTAGATTTTGAATCTGTATATTATGCAACAAATCAGCAACATTGCCCCCGCGAATACGCAAATAATTGCAGCGCCGATCAGGCTTCCCTTTTTCTTTTGGAAAATCCATAGCACCATGGTGGCTACCGCAATATACCGTGCACTATTCTGCAACATCTGCGCCCAAAAAACATGTTCCTGCAGATAACTGGGAAGTGTGTCGTAGATGCTACGAAATCCGTGCTGAATAAACAATGCGGCTAAAAAGCCGAAAATGATTATCCACAACTCTCTTCCATAAGGAAACGTGCTTCCTTTATGATCCCGTTCCATGTCTGCCCTCCACAATTAAATATTTTAGAGATACGATGTTTAATATAATTCATAAATTTACACTCATCTCATCTGAAACATCTATCGTTTGGTATTTGGTATAATGAGGAAAACTGCAGGGCGCAATTTTTGGCTGACGGCCCCAAATACGGTTGATGCAACAAGCCTTTTTATTTTTTCCTCCACAAAAATAGTGAATCACAGTTTTTTTGTAGAATAACATGGTTTGCCTCAAAAAACACAGACAAATTGTCCGTGAAGCCGGGAATCAATGTATGCTATACTATCCATATAACCAGTTCTGTCGGAGGAATAGGATGAAGATCACAACGTTCACCCTGATGAAAAGCCTTAAAACAATAAGCAACTTCAACGGATATCTGGAACGATACAACAATCAGCTGATCGACATATCATTGCATATATACCTGCAGCGTCTGGCAGAGGAGAAAGGGGTTGCGCTTGCCACCATCGCAGCGAAGAGCGGTTTGGGGGACTATGTCTATAAACTGTGGAACGGGAAAAGGCAGCCGACCCGCAGCGGCGTGATTTCGATTGCATTTGCCATGGGTTTATCCCTGGAGGAAACGCAGCGGCTGCTCAGAACGGGAGGCTTTGCGGGGCTGGATCCCCGCCGTCTTCGGGACAGTGCCCTGATATTTTCCCTGGAAAAGGGATATAGCGTTATGGAAGCGAACGAATTGCTGGATGAAATTGGAGAAAAGCTGTTATGAGCCGCAGAAATGACTATTTGCGCTGGAGTAAAAGCCAGGACAAAATATATTTCAAACAGGACAAAACCGGGCGAATCACAAGGGTGGTCAAACGGTTGGATCAGTCGCTTTTGCCGATTTACCAAAAACTATCCCGGGTCAGGTCGCCTTATTTGCCGCAGATCCTGTCCATCGGAGAACCGAAGGATGGGATAATAGAGGTGGAGGAGCAATATGTTGAGGGCGAATCCCTTCAGGAACGGATGGATACGCAAAAAACGCATTCCTACTCGGAAGCCCTGCAGTGTTTTTTGGATATTGCGCAGGCGCTTAAAACGCTCCACTCGCTGGAACCTCCCGTGATTCACCGGGACATCAAACCTTCGAATATCATAAAAAGCAAAGCCGGGATGTATGTTTTGGTGGATTTTGATGCGTCCCGGCTTTTTGACACAGGGCAGGATAAGGATACCCGCATTGTGTTAACCCCGGGCTATGCTGCGCCTGAGCAATACGGGTTATGCCAGAGCGATGGAAGAAGCGATATATTCTCGCTTGGCGTTACCATATACGAAATGTACAGCGGCCGGCCGTTTCATCCGGATGAACCCCGGCTCAAAGGGGCATTGGGGCGGATCATCACAAAATGCACGGCCATATCACCCAGAAAACGCTATCAGAGTGCCCAAAAGCTGATTTGCGCATTGCAGTATACGCAATTGGAAAAGAAGTACAGAACGGTTTGGCTTGCTATTGGTCTGCTGGGGCTCCTTTGGGCAGGTTGCGCACTGTATGGCTGGAAAACGGCTGCAATCCCCTGCACCTGTACGTTGGATGTAACGCAGTTTACCACAAACATGGACGGCCTTCAGATGCGGGAAGGCGATGCGCCCATCGAACTGGAACTTGCAATAACGCCCCAGATTGATCGCAGCTTGTGCCGGGCAAAGCATCATGCGGAAAACGTTGAAATAACGCTTATTAATGTGGCGCGCTCCAACCCGGAAGGGATCGGGATCGGGATTGACCATGTGAACCGCCTGACGTTTTACCGGCCGGGCAGGATCTGGCTCTCCGCCTATATTCGCTTCAACCATCGGGAATATTATATTGATACCTTTGAGCAGATGATCGGCTCTCCCCGCTGCACCTGTGTAGCGGATATGGAAAGGGTACGGCTCTATCCCCGCTATATTGTGCTGGAGAATGACCAGCCGATTCAGACGCAGATCACTTTGGACTATTCCGATGCAATCCGGCGCGAAAATTGCCCGGCGGAAGAGCATGCTCCCCGATCCAACGGAATATCTGGAATGCTTTCTCGACGGCGGCGCACAGCAGCGGAGGACGGCGTATCTTACGCAGCAGGGCGTTCTTACCGCATACAAGCCGGACTGTTTCAAAATTTCCATGCGGGCGATGTATAATGGCAATATAGGCGGCCGTGGCGAGGTGTTTTATACGCTGAGCGAGGATATGGCGGATACATTTATTCCGATGATTGAGGATAGCTGCAGAGACGGCTGCACCTGTGGTCTAGATGCGGATAAAATCGCTTTATCCTGCATGGAAATGGACACAGGCGATGGCGGCAGGCAACTGCAAATCATGATGGACGCATCCAACGCTTACCGGCGTGAGGGCTGCACAGCCGACGAACACAGCGTACTGGGCGACCGCCTGATCAGCCACTTTATTATCCGAGAAAACAACGAGCAGATGGAATATACCGAAAACGGGCGGATCCTCAACGCATCTGCTAGCGTAGTTCCTGTTTCGTTCTTAACCAGCTTCAACGGAGCATTTTATGAAATAGAGCAGAGCTTGGAGTTAACCGTTGAATCAGCAAAAGGCTGAGGCAGGCTTGATTCATATTGCCATATACATTATCAAAAGAAAGGTGCACGGCATGAATAAGAAACGCTATCTGGATTTGGTTCAGGGTTCCATCATGGGTCTTGCTGTTGGCGATGCGCTAGGCGTTCCTGCCGAGTTCATGAGCCGCGAGTCGTTGCTGAAAGACCCGGTTACCGGCATGCGCGGAGGCGGTGTGCACGGGCAGCCTCCCGGAACATGGTCTGATGATACCAGCATGACGGTTTGCACGATGGAATCCTTGGTGCATGGCGTTGATTACGATGATCAAATGAAAAGATTCACAGAATGGATGATGAATGGCGCATATTCTGCCCGAGATGAGCTGTTTGACATCGGGAATTCCACAAAAGCCGCCATTTTCAAGTATGCGCACGGATATCCCCCCCTTGAATGCGGCGGTCTTACAGATAACGCCTGCGGCAACGGTTCACTCATGCGCATCATGCCAACGATATTCTATCTTATCGGGCAAAATAGAGGAAAAGGGCTGTTAAGCCTAAACGATGCAACGGCTCGCGCCATCCATGATGCGTCCAAACTGACCCACGCACACAAAACCTGTCTGATTGCCTGCGGCATCTACGCTTCCGTAGTCTTTTGGCTGCTGCGTGCCGGCGATCCATATGACGGCTGCAAGATCGGCATTCGTGATGGATTGGACTATTACCGAAAGGATCCGGAATTTACAAAAGAAGCAGTTGCATTTGAGCGGCTCACGGAAATCGAAACGCTCCGGGAAACGGAGATCAATAGCAGCGGTTATGTCGTGCATACGCTGGAAGCTGCGCTATGGTGTGCGATGAATACCGGCGGCTATGCTGAATGCGTTTTGAAAGCCGTTAATTTGGGTCATGACAGTGACACCACAGCAGCAGTGGCCGGAGGGCTTGCAGGCTTATGCTATTTGGAAAGAACAATACCGATAGATTGGCTGGGTCAGCTTGCGAAAAAGGCTTACCTTGAAAACTGTTGCCTGCGTTTTGCCCATGCGTGTTGGCCTGATGATTAAACTCTGCATCTAAATTGACCAGTAACGCCAACATTGCCGGTCAATTTAGATGCAGGCACGAAAAACCCAGACAATGTCTGGGTTTTTCGCTATTCTAAACACTTTTCCGCTCTTTCAGTTTGCCGTAGATACAGCGAAACGTTTCACAGAATACCGCCCTATATAGGCTTATCATTGGTTTTAGGGGCTTTTTTACGCCCTTTCAACGATCATTTCCGCCGTTTTCAATTTGTTTTCAATTACATTTTTGCTTTTCCGATTCATGGGATAAGTCTGCCCTTTTTCAACCATTTCTTCACTTTTTCCATACTGCGAATCGGGATAATCTGCCGCCCCCCCTCATACTCCCCCATATAAATATTATTACTTGGCTGAGAGAATGAGTATATCACGCTCTAAACCAGCTTAGTACAACTACACCGAAACTTCACTTCCGTCACACGGTCCAGCACATCGTATGTATAGCTGATCGTGAGCCCGTTGCCGTATTCCGTCCGCGTCAGCAGGCTGCGGCTGTTGTCGTAGGTGTTCTCTGAAAGCGCGGTGGAGTTCACCTTCGTGGCAAGCGTGTGGCCGAACAGGTCGTAGGTCATGCCGTAGGTGAAGCCGTTGTGGGAGATCCCCATCAGGTCGTCGTTGGTGTAGGTGTAGCCCACCGCCGCTTCGCCCTGCGTCAGCCCGGAAAGCCGGTTCATGGAATCGTAGGAATAGGTGGAAGTATTGTTTTTCGCATCGGTCACGCTTGTGCGCAGGCCCTTGTTCGTGTCGTACCCATAGCTTACCGACTTCCCCCTTGGATAAGGTACAATAAATTGCGCAAATTCAAAAAGGGATAAAAAGAGACAAGGTTTGCAGACTCTGTTAGAATGAAGTCACGACACACCATTCTGAAAGGAGAAAGCAAACCATGTCCGAGAAAATTGTACAGTTAAACGAGGAAGTAATCAAGGGTCAAATCAAAGAATTAGTTCGCGGCAGCGTAGAAGAAACGCTGAACGGTCTGCTGGAGGCTGAGGCAGAGAAGCTGACTCAGGCTGCCAAGTACGAGCGCAGCGAGGAACGCCAGGGCTACCGAAGCGGTCATTACAGCCGAAACCTTACCACGACCTCCGGCGACATTACACTGAATGTGCCGCGTCTCAAAGGCATTTCGTTTGAGACGGCCATCATCGAACGCTACCGCCGCAGGGAAAGCAGCGTGGAAGAAGCGCTCATTGAGATGTACCTTGCCGGCGTATCCGTTCGGCGCGTGGAGGATATCACCGAAGCGCTCTGGGGCAGTAAGGTGTCGCCCTCCACCATCAGCGAGCTGAATAAGAAGGCCTACGTCCACATTGAGGATTGGCGCAACCGCCCCTTGCAGGGGGGGCGCTACCCGTATGTCTATGTGGACGGGATCTATCTGCGCCGCAACTGGGGCGGCGAATATGAGAATGTGGCTATTCTGGTGGCAATCGCCGTGAATGAGGACGGCTACCGCGAGGTTTTAGGTGCCGCGGAAGGCATGAAAGAAGACAAAACCAGTTGGGTAAGTTTCTTCCAGTGGCTCAGAGGCCGCGGACTGGACGGCGTCAAACTCGTCGTTGGGGACAAGTGTCAGGGTATGCTGGAGGCTGTAGGTGAAGTATTTCCCGAGGCTAAGTATCAGCGCTGCGTGGTGCACTTTTACCGCAATATTTTCTCTGTTGTACCCAAGTCCAAGGTAAAGCTGGTTGCCAAGATGCTTAAGGCGATCCATGCCCAGGAGAGCAAAAAAGCCGCCCGTGAAAAGGCGAAAGCCGTGGTGGAGGAACTCCCGTGCGCTGAAACTGAAAGAGGCGGCACAGAAGATTGAGGACGGTGTGGATGAGACACTGACCTATGCAGATTTCCCGTCTGAACATTGGACGCGCATCCGCACCAACAACGTCATAGAACGGCTGAACCGGGAAATCCGCCGCCGCACCCGTGTGGTGGGTTGTTTTCCCGACGGCAACTCAGCGCTCATGCTGGTCTGCGCCCGCCTGCGGCATGTTGCCGGCACACAGTGGGGCAACAAGAAATACATGAACATGAAGCATCTGGAGGCGGTTCTCGACGACGCTTCCATTGCGGGATAACTTCTTCCTCTCAGAGACTGCAAACCAATTTGCGCATAATGCTGGACACTACCGAATAATCCGGTAGTACGTCTTGATCCATCTGGCTATGAGTGGTGGCACTGGGCACTTGGCGCAGCTATCGTTGTGGCATGTGCCGTAGCAGTAGTAGCGACGGCCGGGGGAGCTTTAGGCGCTGCAGTTGCAGTATCTTGTGTGGCAAATGGGATCGCCGCTGCAACGACAGCTTCAACCATTGCAGCAGGAGCTTTTATTGGCTCATCTCTTGCTTTCGGAGCATGTGCTGTCAGTGCAGCTTCTACATCTTCCTCGGTTAGCGATTTTATGGATCAAGGTAACTGGGGAACCGTAATAAGCACTGCTGGCGGTGGAGCACTTGGCGCATCTCATGGATATTCTTTGTCACGAACTATTCCCAGAGATGATCCAGTGCCTCAAAAAGCCAAAGACACTTATGATTATGTAACAAGTCACAATGGTAATCCTAAACCTGGGTATAAGGGCGGTCGCACCTATGTCAATGATGGAAGAAGTGGATCTCAGATACTGCCGACGAATACAACATATAGAGAATATGATGTTAATCCATATATAAAAGGTGTAAACCGTGGAAGCGAACGGTTAGTTATCGGGGCGAACTCTACAGGATGGTATACAAAAAATCATTATCGTACGTTCATTCAAATTAAATAAAAGGAGTGTTCAAACAATGATAACGAAAAAGCAGGGTACGTCTGATGATGCTTACTCCGAATTTTACGCTAATAGCCATATTGAAGGAAGATACTCTGCCTATATTAGAGGAGCAAGATGCAGGAGCGTTAGCGATTTTTTTAAAGAGTATTCAGCAGCATTTCAATTTCCGGCCTACTTTGGAGAGAATTGGAACGCATGGGATGAGTGCGCTTGTGACTTGGATTGGTTGACGTTTTCATCTATTGCTATAGTGATTGATGGCTATGATAGGATGTTTTGTATGACTGAACACCCTACAGATGAAAAACTGCACTTTGAAGAATGTCTATCCAGGATGCATGAGTACTGGGTAGAAGAAGCGATGATTCCATGCGAAATAATAATTTTCTCTGAACATAACAAGTAAATAAGTGCAAGGGGCCAGCTTGTGATTCCTGCAAACTGGCTCCCATTATAGCTAGTTCGGAGGATTTATATGGAGTGTTATGCAGAACAAAGCCTGCTCATAAAAATTATAATATTTGTGATTGCATGGTTGATAATCGCAATTTTAGGAAAGATTTCTGTTCCACAAATACCAATCCCCAAATGGCTGAAAACTTTTTTTGCGGATGGTTTAAGGGGAATTCTTTTGGCTTGCCATGGATGTTTCTGCAAGCTGGAAATTATCTGTTGTTCCTCATCTATGCCCTCGGCGACGTATTTCATTATACTTCCCGTTTGCCAGCCTCATTACCCGACTGGATTTGGTTTATATTTGCATCTTTATTCACAGTGTGCGCGATAATTTCAGCTATTATGATTGCAATCGCAGAAGCGAAAATTTCTATAAGAGGAAGAAAGAAAGCAAAAAAGATAAACCAATATGGGAGCTTAAAACGGAAGCGAAATAAGCGGAGTATTTACAGGGATAAATATTAAAAACGTTTGGAATATACTCCGATGCCAACGGCGATGCAGTTAGCGTCAATTACAACGGTACGGAGTACTTCTACCTCAGAAACGGCCAAAATGATGTGGCCGGCCTTATGGACGGCAGCGGCACGAAGGTGGTAGAATATACCTACGATGCGTGGGGCAAGCTC
>OLSK01000595.1_pt1 | contig 31264 bp, 30 predicted proteins | sample 1672781 | NCBI WGS metagenome assembly OLSK01 (sample SAMEA3136723, study PRJEB25190) | human gut metagenome | biome: human gut; feature: human-associated habitat; material: faeces | place: Austria | collected 2013 | reverse complement strand
AAGTGCATATTTAAGAAATCGGATGTTTTATAATGATAGAAAGTGAAAGATAAGAGGAGTTACAAATGGAATTTACAGAACCAGGGCTACGAGTGAAAAATGCAGAAAAAATGCAGCAATCCAAGAGGGCATCAGGGGAAGAAATGCGACCAGCGGTATCAGTGATCATGCCCGTATATAATGGTGAGAAATACATCACCCGGGCAGTACAGTCTGTTTATGCGCAGGATGTACCACTGGAGCTGATTGTCATTGATGACGGCTCTGTTGATGGAACCCGGGAAGTTCTCATTCCATGGGAAAACAGACCGGATTTTGTTTATATAAAAAATGAGCGAAATCTTGGTGCTGCCGGTTCCCGTAACCGCGGTGTGTCTGTTGCGAAAGGCAGATATGTGGCATTTCTGGATGCGGATGACTGGTGGGAAGAGGGAAAGCTGGCGGCACAGCTGGCCGCTCTTGCAATGACCGGTGATGTAATCTGCTCCACAGGACGTGATCTCATGAATCAGGACGGAACCTTTACAGGCAAGTATATTCCGGTTAAATCCAGGCTGGATTATCATGAGCTTCTGAAACACAACAGCATTAACTGTTCTTCTGTTCTGATTCTCCGTGAGGTGGCACTGGAATTTCCCATGGAGCATGACGACAGCCATGAGGATTATATCACCTGGCTGAAGGTGGTGCGAAAATACGGACATGCCACAGGAATTAATAGGCCCTATCTGAAATATCGTCTGTCCCAGGGCGGAAAGTCAAGAAACAAAGCCAAATCTGCCATCATGACCTATCAGGTGTACCGTTACGTTGGCTATGGACCGCTGAGAAGTGCCTGTTTCTTTTTGTCCTATGCACTTCACGGAATCTGGAAATATCGTTAAAGTATCAATGGGGCTCTCCCATTTTCCTGCGCCATTGCAGGGGAGAGCATCCTGCCTGTTTCCTGAAATATCTGCTGAAATGGGAAAAATCTGAAAATCCGCACATCTGCGCAATCTGCTGGACAGTCAGTGCTTCATTTGTCAGCAGGTTCTTTGCCTTATCCATACGAATCTGAAGCAAATCTGCATGAGGAGTACTCTGGAAAAATTTCTGATAGCAGGAATAGAACTGGCTTTTTTCCAGGCTGACCTTTTTACAAAGCTCTGTGGTGTCCCATGGCTTAGCGTAGTTCGTGAGCATTTCCAGCCGAAGCTTTCGAAATGCAGAATAAAGATTGTCTCCTTCCGTTCCACTTCCATGTATCTGATGGCTTTTAAGTCCCCTTGCAATCGTAATCATAAGCTGATGAAAGAGAGTATACTCGTATTCATCGGAAAATAAATCATTTGCTATATGTTCTTTGTGAAGGAGCCGGATGCAGGCATCGATCTCTTCACAGTTTCCCGGATAAAAAACAGTGTTAAGCGGGATTCCATATTGCTTTTTCAGATCTGCCTTACAGGAAAAATGAAGGTAGCTGTTCCGGAATCTGTGAACAGCCTTATAATGCTGCTCATATCCGGGAGCATAGAGGATACACGCATTTTCCTTGGAAATACTGAGCTTTTTGTCCAGATAAACCTTCATGGGTGTTTTAAAAAGCAAAAACAGATAGTCTCCGCTTCCATTGGGACGGTAGATCTGATCATAATCAGGGTTTGAATAGTTGTATTCGCAGAACTGAATGGAAAAATCCCTGTCTGCAGATTCGTGAAAATTCATGATCAGTGACAACAATCAGTAACACTTCTTTCGACTTTCGATTATACCCGCCTTTAGCTTCCAAGAGAGTCAATCCCCGCCCAATCTCCGCACTCAAACGGCGTCTGATTTCTTCTAGCGAATCTTCGCTCATGACCATGATCGATTTTTTTCGATTCGTTCCTGTTTCGATATAAGACATGACGATTGACGTGATGACGATAGAGAGGATCGCATATAAGAATTCTTCAAATCCAAAGACGAATAAATTCAGCGAAACGACAACAGCATCAGTAAATAGTAGGCCAATTGAGGTATTTAAATGGAAATATTTTTTGAAGATCAGTGGAGGGATCGTTGTACCGCCGCTTGATGAGTTATTTTTGTATAAAATTGCTACACCGAGTGCAAAGATGGCACTACCGAAGATGACCGAGAGCAAACGATCAGGAGTAATCATTGTTTCAGGAATGATGGCAATGATCAGCGGGAAGACAAGACTTCCAAAGAGAACTTTAAAGAAAGGTTGTTTGCCTAAGAAAAGAAGAGCCAATACTAGCATAATGATATTCAGTACCAAGATGACCATTGCACGGTCAAATCCTAATGCAGATTCTAAGAGGATACCAAGCCCGCTTACGCCGCCTGCTGCAATATGATGGGGGCCTAAGAACATATTGATACTTACCCCTAAGATCGTTAACGCAAAGACTATTTTTATGTAAGTCCAAGTGATTTTTTTTATATTATTCATCCATTCACTTCCTCATTCTATTTTAATTTTATTGTTATGTTATTAGTATAACCTAATAATCTCTAAAAGTTAACAAGAGATTAACATTTAAGTTGGATATGACTAACTTTTTGCTATTACTATCTTATTTCTCTTTAGGTCAAGAGGAGTTTCTAAGAAATGTTAAAGGACAAATAATGGAAAAAAAGTGGAGGAAGTTTCTTTAAAGAAATAAAAGGAACACACTTTTTTGATAAACATCAAATCGACAATTTGGATTAATCAGGCTAGGGAAAAACAGACGAGCTAAAGTTAAGGAACATCATACAAAATAAGTAGTCCGAAAAAAGAGTTTTTTAAAAGATTTTTTGTTTTGCAAGTTAAAGAAGAGAACAACCAGAGCTTTTCAGTGGTTCGCCTTTCGATCAAAACAATCAGAATAAAGAGGTTCTTTAGGCGGATTTGATGGTTGGATATTGAATGGATCAAACAAGTGAAATAAGAGTTGATCGTTGTCCGAACAGTGGAAACGAAAGATAAGTCTTTTAAAAAACTTTTGAATCACGTGTAATATTGGGTACGGATATTTGATCATTTATTTGAGAAGGGTACTCCATCTTTTCCGCAAATGCAGGTTTTGCTAGAAAATGAATTATCAGTAACAAAAAAGATAGAGAAAGAAGGAGGAAACAAAAGCGCTTCGAATTTGGTATGAGTCTGTAGTACATAGGGACGGGAAAACAGAAAAATGATTGGCTGTTACTCACTTCCCTATAGATACCAATACTGTTTTTTATCGGAGAATATAATTGGAAATTTAGAGAAATCGGGTGATAAGTTGTTACAAAGAAAGACCGTTTTGAATTGGTTGTTGTTCAAGGGGGCGGTCACTGTATCCATACCGAACAGCCTAATTCGTTTGAATTGGTAGTGAGTGAATGGATGGTGAAGAGAAGAAATGAGAATTGAAAAAGCAAAACTTTTCGAGTTACATTTAGCTTTGATACCTCCATTTCAAATGAGTTATGGCACATTGACTGAAAAGAAGTTCGATTTCATAGAAATTTACGAAGCAGTTCCATTAAGTGAGAGGTGATTTTTCACTTTTTGGAACTGTTTTTTTCTTTTCCTCAAATAAATTCTGTTACCGATAACATTTTTTGAAAGCGTTGTCTTTTTCTTTTTGGTCTTTTATAGTGAGAACGTAATCTTAAAAAAAGGAGGAAATATATGAATACGGCAGCAATTTATCACCGTCCAGAAAGTGAATATGCTTTTTTGTACGAAAAAGATACGTTTCGAATTCGTCTGCGTACTAGTAAGGACGATGTTAAAAAAGTTTATGTTATCAGTGGCGATCCTTATACCATTACGTCTAAGAAATGGTATTTACAGGAAGTTCCGATGAAAAAAGGATTAAGTACACTCGTACATGACTATTGGGAGATCGAACAAACGAGTGATACGAGACGCTTACAGTATGGCTTCCACATCGTTGGAATCGATGGAATGGAGTGTTTTTATGGAGATCAAGGTATTTTCCCTTACGAGCCAGCTACTTTAGCAGAGGCAAATTATTATTTTCGCATTCCTTATTTCCATGAGATCGATCGCTTCAAAGTTCCACAATGGGCGAAAGAAACCGTTTGGTATCAAATTTTCCCAGAACGTTTCGCAAATGGCGATACTAGTAATGATCCTGAAGGTACGTTGCCTTGGGGCAGTAAAGCGCCTGACCGCGATGATTTCTTTGGCGGGGATCTTCAAGGGGTGATCGATCATCTAGATTATCTGACGGATCTAGGAATCAATGGGATTTACTTTTGTCCGATCTTCAAAGCAATGTCGAACCATAAATATGATACGATCGACTATTTCGCAGTTGATACCGCATTCGGGACGGAAGAACAATTGAAAGAATTGATTGAAAAAGCGCATCGAAAAGGGATGAAAATCATGCTTGATGCGGTGTTCAATCATATCGGTAGTGATTCGCCACAATGGCAAGATGTCGTAAAAAACGGGGAACACTCTGAATATAAAGATTGGTTCCATATCCATTCTTTCCCTGTAGATACGTACCAAATGACGGAAATCCCCGAAACTGCGGCGAATTTAGCTTATGACACGTTTGCGTTTACGCCTTTCATGCCGAAGTTGAATACAGCAAATAAAGAAGTGCAAGCATATCTATTGGAAATAGCGGCTTACTGGGTGAAAGAATTCGATATCGATGGTTGGCGCCTAGATGTAGCGAATGAAGTCGATCATCATTTTTGGAAAAAATTCCATGAAACGGTAACTGCAATCAAACCAGATATTTATATTTTAGGTGAAATCTGGCATTCTTCACAAGCTTGGTTACAAGGGGATGAATTCCATGCAGTGATGAACTATGCCTATACGGATTCTATAAAAGATTATTTTGTGAAGCAAAAGATCAGTGCGCAGCAAATGGTAAGTGGAATGAATCATCAGCAAATGCTGTATCAAGACCAGGTCAATGAGGGAACGTTCAATCTATTAGATTCCCATGATACTGCTCGAATCTTGACATTATGTCAGGAAAATAAAGAGCTGATGAAGTCAGTTTTGACATTCATGTTTTTACAAAAAGGGGCACCGTGTATTTATTATGGCACAGAAATCGGCTTGACTGGCGGTGAAGATCCAGATTGTCGTAAATGTATGGTCTGGGAAGAAGAACAACAGGATTTGGAATTATATGGATTTACTAAAGAATTGATTTATTTGCGTAAACGACTATCTGAGATTTTGATCAATGGAACAACCTGTTGGGAGTTGGTCGATGACAGTCGAAATGTCATCCATTTTTCACGAGAATTAAATGGACAAAAAATCCATGCCATCTTCAATCAGGGACAAGAAGCGTATCTCATTGAGCAACAAAGCGAAGTCATGTTCAGTCAAAACAGCGAACTGCTGAATGATGGCAAAGCAGAGATCCAACAATATGGATTTTTGATTATGTGTGAATAAGTTGTTACCGGTAACATGCAGAAAGCGTTTGCAAAAGGTGGTTTTATAACAGTATACTTTTTATATAGCAACGAATCCAAAGAAGCGGAGGAAAAGAAAGTGAAGAAAAACTATGTGAAAAAATTGGGGTTAGGTTTAGTGTCACTTGGTATTCTAGGTGGTTTAGCAGCTTGTGGTAACGGAAGTTCTTCAACAAGCAGCAGCGAAAGCGACGAAAAAACATTAACAGTATCAGTCGATTCTGGGTACAAAGATTACATCAATGAAATCAAGGGTGATTTTGAAAAAGAAAATGATGTAAAAATCAAATTAGTCGAAAAAGACATGTTCGAACAATTGGAAGCACTTTCGCTTGATGGACCTGCAGGAAAAGGACCAGACGTAATGATGGCGGCTTATGACAGAATCGGTGCGTTAGGTCAACAAGGACACCTAGCAGAGGTAAAACTAGGGAACGAAGCGGATTATGACGAAACAGATAAAGCTCAGGTCACTTACGATGGCAAAATTTACGGAGAACCTGCAGTTATTGAAACATTGGTACTTTATTACAATAAAGATCTAGTGGAAACAGCACCAACAACATTCAAAGACTTAGAAGCATTAGCAAAAGATGATCGTTTTGCTTTTGAATCTGAATCAGGTAAAAATACCGGTTTCTTAGCGAAATGGACAGACTTCTATTATTCTTATGGCTTATTAGCTGGTTACGGCGGTTATGTGTTCGGTGATAACGGAACAGATCCTTCTGATATTGGTCTAGATAATGCTGGTTCGATTGAAGGGATCACGTATGCAACAAACTGGTTCCAAAATGTATGGCCTAAAGGAATGCAAGATATCAAGAGTGCTGGGGACTTCGTTAGCCAACAATTCATGGATAACAAATCAGCGGCAATCATTGACGGACCTTGGCAAGCACAAACGTATAAAGACAATAAAATGAACTATGGCGTAGCAAAAATCCCAACATTGGACAACGGTGAAGCATATCAACCATTTGGTGGTGGAAAAGGCTGGGTTGCAAGTAATTATTCTAAGAACAAAGAACTTTCTCAAAAATGGTTGGATTATGTGACAAACACAAAGAACCAAGAAAAATTCTTTGAAATGGTCAATGAGATCCCTGCAAACCAAACTGCACGTGAAACAGCAAAATCAAAAAATGACGAGTTGACTACTGCGGTTATTGACCAGTATGAAAATGCGCAAGCAATGCCAAACATCCCTGAGATGGCAGAAGTTTGGACTGGCGCTGAAAACTTGATGTTCGATGCTGCTTCTGGAACGAAGACACCAAAAGAATCTGCAACGGATGCAGTTAAGACAATCAAAGAAGCAATTGAACAAAAATATTAAAATCACGCACTAGAAAGTAATAGAGTTTTCCATTAAAAATAGATGTTCCAAGCAAAGCTCTTATCAGAAAGTGTAGAAGTTGTAAAAGAAGCGTTTTGATTGAAGTGAGAAAAAAGAAAACTCTCGAAATAGTTTTTCTTATTTTGAGAGTTTTTGATTTATTGTCAAAAGACAGAGATAGCCGTTTGACGAGTTGGATCATTAAGCAGCAAGTTTTGTATAGATCAGCAGTATAAGGGGGCATCAAGATGCAACAAGACAAAAATGAAGTCAATGTAAAAAAAGTGACCTTACTATCACTTATCCCAGGCATGGGGCAATTTGCCAATGGACAAAGATTTAAAGGAATTGTCTTTATCGTTATTTTTCTAGCATTCATCATCCAAATGATTTTAGGCGGGTTTCAATCATTGATAGGATTGATCACATTAGGTAGCGTACCGATGGAAGACCATTCTTTATTCATTTTGATTCAAGGAACGCTCCAATTGATCATTACGATCATCTTTTTCATTTTTTATGGATTGAATCTACTAGACGCAAAAAGAGTCGCTACTTTGCGTAAGGAAAATAAAAAAGTAAATCGTACGATGAAGGAAGTCATACATAATGTAGGGGATGAGGGGTTTCCTTATTTACTTACGCTTCCAGCATATCTCTTAATGATTTTTACCATTATTTTTCCCGTATTAGTGACATTGTTCACCGCATTCACAAATTATGATTTCAAGCATATCCCTCCGGCTAGTCTGATTGACTGGGTGGGAGCAAAAAATTTCTTTAGTATCTTTTTCTTAAGCTCTTATCGAAACACATTCCTATCTGTATTCTCTTGGACAGTGATCTGGACACTTTGTGCAACAACGCTCCAAATCACATTAGGGATTTTCACAGCAGTAGTGGCACATCAAAAGTTCATCAAGTTTCGTCGGATCTTTGGGATCATTTTCCTTTTACCATGGGCTGTACCAGCATTTATCACTATCATGAGTTTTTCGAATATTTTCAACGACAGTGTCGGAGCAATCAATACACAAGTCATTCCATTTTTGAATAATCTGCCATTTGTTGATATTAGTGCTATTTCATGGAAAACAGATCCTAATTGGACAAAAGTAGCAATCATCATGGTCCAAGGCTGGCTAGGCTTCCCGTATATCTATGTGATGGTTACAGGGATCTTGCAGTCGATTTCAGAGGATCTATATGAAGCAGCAAAAATCGATGGAGCAAATGCTTGGAAACGTTTTTCAAATATCACTTTGCCGGCGATTTTTCTCGTAGCTGCACCAACGTTCATTACTCAATATACAGGAAACTTCAATAACTTCTCAATGATCTATCTGTTTAATAATGGTGGTCCTGGTAGTGTTGGTGGCGGTGCCGGTTCTACAGATATTCTGATCTCATGGATCTATAAATTGACAACAGGAACGTCTCCACAGTATTCCATGGCTTCTGCGATCACGTTGATCATTTCTGCGATCGTTATCTGTGTCTCCTTGCTGGTGTTCAAAAAGACAAATGCGTTCAATATGGAGGACTAAACGATGAAAAAATTTAATTCAAGCGCAAAATTCCAACGAAGAGTTTCTCATTTTTTTACCTATCTATTTCTTATTCTTCTATCGATCATCATTATTTATCCATTGCTGATCACTGCTAGTACGGCATTCAAATCAGGAAATATTGCAGCATTCAGTTTAGATCTATCGAGTGATTGGACACTTGATAATTTTACTCGGTTATTCAGCGAAACGTTATATGGCACATGGTATAAAAACACGTTGGTCATTTCGATCTTGACAATGGCTATCCAAGTAACGGTGGTGACATTGGCTGGTTATACGTATAGCCGCTATCGTTTCGTTGGTCGAAAATCAAGTTTGATGTTCTTCTTGGTGATCCAGATGGTTCCGACGATGGCTGCATTGACCGCTTTCTATGTGATGGCGTTTCTACTCGGTGCATTAGATCACTATTGGTTCTTGACGATGATCTATATCGGGGGAGGAATCCCAATGAATACCTGGTTGATGAAGGGGTATTTCGATACAGTCCCAATCGATTTAGATGAATCCGCTAAATTAGATGGAGCAGGTCATTTCCGTATTTTCTTGCAGATCGTTTTGCCATTGGTCAAACCGATGCTCGCGGTTCAAGCTTTATGGGCGTTCATGGGACCATTTGGTGATTTCATGTTAGCGAAATTCTTACTTCGTACACCAGAAAACCAAACAGTCGCTGTAGGGTTACAAACGTTCATCTCTGATGTAACGAATCAGCGGGTCTCATTATTTGCCGCTGGAGCCATCTTGATTGCATTGCCGATTTGTTTATTATTCTTCTTTTTACAAAAAAACTTTGTCACAGGATTGACTTCTGGAGGAACAAAAGGATAGAGGTGTTAATATGCAAACATTCCCATTGAATTATTTTTCTGCTTTAATTGGACCTAGGCAGTTATTTGCAGGGAGAAAACAGCTTTCATGGCTTAACTTCAGTTTGATCTTTCTTTTCTTAGTATCATTGATGGTTGTGCCTGTCACCCTGTTTTATGCCAATCAAGTAAAAGCAATTCCTATGGCACAATTTTTGACAGTTGAATCGCTGATCGATCAACCAGGAGTCGATCGTTTTTCACAATTAAAAGTAGTAAATGGTGAATTGGAGTCAGCGCCAATGATCATTAGTGAATCGGATGATCTACTCATTGGTACTGATCTATCAAAAGCACAACAATCTGAAAAAAATGCATTCATCAACTTTGAAAAAAACAATTGGACGATCCAACAAAAAGAAGGGGATACAACTAGAACGTATCAAATGAATTATCTTTCTTCAATTGACCCTGCTAGTGTGACTACGCCGCAAGAATTCCAACTCTTTCTTGAACAAGCGTTTTATGCCAGCAATCGGCCAACGATAATCCTTTCATATAGTCTGAGTCTTGGGATCATTTTGTTCATCATGACTGCGCTGATCCTATTTGGCGCTGCATTCTTCTTGTGGATGACACGAAAAAGCCGTTTCTCTTCCATTCATACATTTAAAGAGAGTGCGAATCTGATGCTGAATGTGATTGGGGTTGGTTCAATTATTTCCGCTGTAGTAGGGTTGGTCCATTTTGATTTTGTACTGATGTTAGGAATCCAATCAACGGTTGCTGTATTGCTGCTTTTATGGATTTTTGCTAAGACTGGATTTAAAGATGAGCCGATCAAGTGACGACTATCTTGAATTATGAGAGAATGTATGCGGAAAAAATGAAAATTTGACGTGTTTTGAGAAAAATTTCTGAAAAAAAGAGACCTTCTTAGTTGATTCTTTTAATTTTTAGTATTAACGTTATAGGGTAGTTTTTTTTTTAAGGAGGAAAATCATGTTAGAGAAGACTTTATACAATCAATTATTTTCACATTCTTTCTCACTTCCAGTTGAAGTTACTTATTGGGATGGTACGACAAAACAATACGGAGATACGGGTAATCCTCCCCAAATCAAAATCAATATCCACGAAGAAATCCCTATGAAAGAGATCACCAATAATGCATCTCTTGCGTTAGGTGAAGCTTATATGGATCATCGCATCGAGATTGAGGGAAGTATCCAAGCATTGATCAATGATGCTTATCAACAAGCAAATAGTTTTTTACGGGGAAAAGATTATCTAAAATGGCTTCCTAAAAAAGAGAAGCATACCAAGCAACAAAACAAAGAAGATATCCACTCTCATTATGATCTAGGAAATGATTTTTATGAAATGTGGCTTGACCCTACATTGACTTATTCTTGTGCATACTTCGAAACTCCAGAAGATACGCTTGAACAAGCACAAATCAATAAAGTACACCATATACTAGACAAATTGTTCATTAAAGAAAATGAAACATTACTTGATATCGGTTGTGGCTGGGGAACACTGATGTTTACTGCAGCGAAAGAATATAACTTGAAAACGACGGGTATCACATTAAGTGAAGAACAATATAACCATATCACTAAAAAAATCAAAGAAGAACATCTTGAAGATCAATGTCGTGTCCTACTCATGGACTACCGCGAGCTTAAAGGCGAAACATTTGACCATATTACCAGTGTAGGGATGTTCGAACATGTCGGTTCTGATAATCTTGAAGGTTATTTCAAAGTAGTGAAAAACTTATTGAATCCTAAAGGAACAGCATTGATCCATGGAATCAGTCGTCAACAAGGTGGCGCAACAAATGCTTGGATCAATAAATATATTTTCCCAGGTGGTTATGTTCCTGGCGTCACTGAATTAGTCGATAATATCACTAAAAACGATCTTCAATTGATCGATTTGGAAAGCTTACGCCGTGACTATCAATTAACACTAGAACATTGGACGAAAAATTTCCACGCGGTACAAGACAAAGTCACTGAAAAAATGGGTGATTCTTTCTACCGAATGTGGGATATGTATTTGCAAGCTTGTGCAGCTTCCTTTGAATCAAGCAATATTGATGTAATCCAATATCTATTAGTTCAACCAGGTAACAATGATATTCCAATGCACCGTGCATAATCGTTGAAAGTAGCAAGAAAAATGAATGCCTCTCAAAAGTTAGAACCAACTTTTGAGAGGCATTTTTGATTTCTTTGCTGCTTTTTTTATTTAAAAGAACAAATAGTATAAAAATGACTTTTACTTTTTTCTTCTGTATACTGAAAGAAACCGGATTATTTATGAAAGAAGGGATATGAAAAAATGAAAACAAAAGTTATTTATTGTGGGTTATTTTCTTTATTTCTACTTGCAGGTTGCCAGCCGACAAAGTCTGAGAATTCATCTGTAAGTCAAACGACAGCTACTACTATGACCACTATGACAAGCGATACAACAAGTACAGGAACTTCTGCTAAAGAAAGCAGTCAAAGTAGTACAGGAAATGAGACAAATCAAGTGATCAAAGTTTCTGTCACAAAAGCAATTGAACTTTTCCAAAACAAATACCCAGATGCTGAAGTGACGAGTTTAGAATTGGATAGTGATTGGGGAAGCTATTTTTACAAGATCGAAGGTGCCGATGACCAAAATGAATATGAAGTAAAAATCGATGCCAATACAGAAGATCTGGAAGCTCAAACGCCTGAAAAACTCGATTCAGATGACAGCCAAAAGAAAGAAGAAGATGCTTTAGATACAACGAATTTGTTGTCAACGGAGGAAGCTGCTCAAAAAGCAGTTGAAAAAGTTGGTGGAGGTACAGCAACTGATTGGGATCTAGATAAAGACTTAGGCACCACTTATTGGGAAGTAAAAGTCGAAAATGGGAAACAAACAACGAAGGTAAAATTAAATAGTCAAACAGGTGAGGTTCTTTCCACAGAAACAGAGGATTGATTTTTATCAACTCTTAGTTGCATTTTTTAGAGAGAATGATACACTGGAAAAAATGATTTATCAAAGGAGAGAATAACTTGACGCTAGAAACGACTTTTTTCAATCATACTTTTGCAAATCCTTTTATGAATGCCTCGGGTGTCCACTGTATGACTGTCAGCGAATTGGCTGAATTGGACCGTTCATCCGCAGGAGCTTTTATTACCAAGAGTTGTACACTCACTGAACGTGCCGGCAATCCAGAACCACGTTACTTTGACGTTCCACTAGGTAGTATCAACTCCATGGGATTACCAAATCTTGGCTTTTCTTATTATCTTGACTACGCATTAGCATATGAGAAAGAAAACGAAGGGAAACAGCCTTTGTTCTTTTCGATTGCGGGTATGAGCGCAGCTGGAAACTTAGAGATGCTGACGATGATTGAAAATAGTGCGTTCAAAGGAATCACAGAGTTAAATCTTTCTTGTCCCAATGTTCCAGGAAAACCTCAGTTGGCATATGATTTTGACGCTACATTCGATTTATTGAAACAAGTCTTTGCTCGCTTCACGAAACCATTAGGAATCAAACTTCCTCCGTATTTTGATTTCGCACATTTTGATCAAATGGCAGCGATCTTGAATCAATTTCCGTTGACTTATGTCAATTCGATCAACAGTATCGGGAATGGATTATATATCGATCCGAAAAGTGATTCAGTGGTCATCAAACCAAAAGACGGTTTTGGTGGATTAGGCGGCGAGTATGTAAAACCAACTGCGTTAGCCAATGTTCGAGCGTTTTATACACGATTGAACCCTGAAATCAAAATTATCGGTACAGGGGGTATCCGTAATGGGCAGGATGCCTATGAGCATCTCCTATGTGGCGCCACGATGCTGCAGATCGGCACTGAACTCCATAAAGAAGGCCCAGCGATTTTTGACCGTATCACAAAAGAGTTAGCAGTGATCATGGAAGAAAAAGGCTACGACTCGATTGCTGAGTTTCGTGGAAAATTGAAAACGATGAATGAATGAAACGAATGATGTGATGCGAGTTTTAAAAATCAATTGCAATGAAAATGGATTTTAAAACTCGCATTTTTCATTCGGAAATTCGTTGGATAACTAAATCTATTAAACAGAATATTACAAAACCAGACAAAAGCGTTCCTAGCTTTTGTCTCTTTTTTATATACTCTTGTGGCGATAAAAGCAGCTATCGAGAGGATTTGATCCTATAAAAAGTTTTCTTTGACAACTAATAAACAAAAGCATATATTCATAGGGGATGGGGGGTACCCCCATAGAACTATTTTGGAGGGGTTATCGTATGTCACATTTGATCGAACACCATAACGAAGAGTTGATCAAACGCTTGAATAAAATCGAAGGACAAGTAGTGGGTATCAAGAAAATGGTCAACTCGAATAAAGATTATGCTGATATTTTGATCCAATTGAATTCCGCGCGATCAGCGATTCAAAAAATAAGTCAGATTCTTTTGGAAGCTCAAGCCGATCATTCGTTGATGCATGTAAGTGAAGGTGCTAATTTATTGGAAGAGATGGACCATTTAAAACGTGTGATTACCCAATATAATAAAATGAATTGAGTGATGGAAGATGGATATAAGAGAGCCAGGATCAAATAACGACTCAACTATTAAAAGAAAATTGATCAAGTTGGCGCTTCCTGCCACGATCGAAAATATATTGGAAACCTCTGTTGGGTTCATCGATTCTTTGATGATCGCACAAATTGGGTTGTTTGCTGTGGCAGGAATAGGTATAGCCAATGCAATATTAAATGTTTATATTGCTGTATTTATTGCTTTAGGGATCGGCACATCCTCTTTGATTTCTAGAAATATCGGAGCGGGAGATAGTGAAAAAGCAACATTGATTGCTAAACAGTCATTATTGTTAGCAATTGTTTCAGGTCTAATCTTAGGTCTGGTAAGTTTTCTGGTAGGACCGCAGCTGTTGGATTTAATGGGTGCGACAAAACAGACCTTTGACTATGCATTACAATTTTTCAGTATTGTAGGTGGCGGATCAATTGCTATTGCCACGATGATTTTATTGGGAAGTATGTTACGAGCAATCGGTGATACGAAGTCCCCGATGAAAATCGGCTTTATCACCAATCTTCTGAATATCATCCTCGACTACATATTGATTTTTGGTTTAGGACCGATACCGGCTTTTGGTGTAGTGGGAACAGCTATCGGCACGCTGATTGCAAGAGTCTTAGGAACTATTTTATTGTATCGAAAAGCGCAATCATCCGTTCTAGCATTTCCTTTCATGTCACTATTCCAACGTAGCAATTATCAGGAATTACTGAAGCTCTCATTTCCTGCGGCTTTAGAGCGCCTGGTTATGCGCTTAGGACAAGTATTGTATTTTGGCTTGATCGTAGCCATTGGTGCTAAAACTTATTCCGCCCATTCGATTGCAGGAAGCATTGAAAGTTTTGTCTATATGCCAGCGTATGGATTAGCTACCGCAGCCGCAACTTTAGCAGGAAACAGTATTGGAAAAAAAGAGTTTGAAGAAACGAAACGTGTGGCTCTTTATGCTGTTAAATACGGGGTCATTGTATTAAGTATACTAGGTATAGGATTGTTTTTTGGCACACCCTATATTGCACCTTGGTTTACAACTGACGCTGAGGCAATCAAGCAAATCACTATTGCGCTTAGAATCGATGCATTCAATCAACCAGGATTAGCTATCAGTTTGATATTAGCTGGTGTGTTACAAGGAATGGGAGATACCAAAACGCCTCTCTACAGCACGGCCTTCGGGATGTGGGTCACACGAGTCTTAGGTGTGCTACTGTTGGGGAAAGTATTGAATCTAGGAATTGCAGGTGTGTGGGTAGCGATTGGGATTGATTTATACGTACGTTCGCTTTTTTTAACTTATCGTTTCAAACGAAATATCCGAATGTTAAAGAAGAATCAAATACCTTCACTATAAAAAATTGGTGGCAAGTAGCAAATCGGAAGAAGACGCACTGGTTGCAAACGAAATCATTGTACAATTAGAAGGGTTATGGGAAAATTATAGAAAAGGAGTGATACACTTGAAAGATGGAATTGAACTAGCAAGGCAACTGAAAAGCAAACAGTTGAGTTATGAGGAGTTAATGGCAGATATCATAAAAAAAGTCAATGAGAAAAATCCTGCACTAAATGCTCTAGTCACTTTCGAGCCTGAGAAGATACTGGATGAGAAGAGACAATTCAATGAAAAATCAGACCATCCGCTACATGGTGTACCATTCCCGCTGAAAATGCTTGGTCAAGAGAAAAAAGGCTGGCTGGCAACTTTTGGCTCCAGATTATTTCAAACACAACGAGCATCAAAAAATTCCAACTTTGTCAATCAAGTGGAATCTATCGGTCTTATGCCATTAGGACAAACAAATTCACCAGAATTTGGCTTTAAAAATATAACCGATGCTCAGATCTATGGTCCAGCTAGAAATCCTTGGAATACAGATTATTCACCTGGTGGCTCAAGTGGTGGTGCAGCAGCAGTTGTCGCTTCTGGTATCCTACCATTGGCTGGTGCCAGCGATGGGGGAGGATCGATTCGGATTCCAGCATCTTTTTGCGGACTTATCGGGTTAAAGCCTTCCAGAGGAACGATGCCTGTAGGTCCACAAGCTTGGCGAGGGTGGCAAGGTGCGGCAATTGATTTTGGCTTAACCGTTTCGATGAGAGATACAAAAGCGTTGTTTACTGGACTACGAGGAATACACACTGGTGCTCCTTATCAAGTAGCGCCAGCAGAATGGCAAACGCATGAAAAGAAAAAACACTTGAAAATCGCTGTTTGTACTGCATCACCGATTGGATCAGTTATCAGTGAAGAAGCAAAGCAAGCTGTAGCGAACGCAGTGCTATTTTTAGAGCAACAAGGACATGAAGTAATCGAGATCAACTATCCATTGGATGGACGTCGGCTTATCCAATCGTATTATCAAATGAATGGAGCAGAGACCGCGGCGATGATCCAGTCTATCGAGGATGGCTTAGGTCGACAAGTCCGACAAACAGAACTTGAACCGATCTCTTGGACATTATTACAGTATGGAAATAAAGTGTCAGCGTCTACTTATATTCGCTCGTTGCATGTTTGGGATCATGCAGCTATAACAATGGAAGAATTATTCCAAGAGGTTGATCTGTTTCTTTCCCCAACCACTGCCTTTTCTGCTCCTGAAGTAGCAAGAGATCTCCAAAGCGATGCGATTCGAGAAAAAATTGCAAATATCCAAGAATACAATGAAAAAGAAAGCTTAGAAGTCATCTCAGAGATGTTTGAAGAGAGCTTGCAAATTACGCCATATACGCAACTAGCAAACTTGACCGGTCAGCCAGCAATTAGTTTACCAACACATCTGACGAAAGACTTCTTACCGCTGGGTATCCAATTCATGGCAGCTAGAGGAAGAGAAGACTTGTTGTTTCAGATAGGTGAGTTATTTGAGGAACATGGAAAATTCCATTTACCACCTAGCTATCGGTAATAATGCAAGAATGAAAGAAAAGACGCAACAAATAAAAAAGAACTAGCACTGTAACTCTAAGTAAGATCGATTGAAAGACGGAAACAAAAGTCACCGCTTGAGGCACTTTGTTCCCGTCTTTTTTACTATTTATATCCAGATAGATTTTTTCTTGGATTTAAGGTACAATAAAAAAAGCGAAAATATGTTCGGAGGTGGGGTCTTGAAAACTCCTTTGACAATCGAAATGGAATCTTCTCTTTATCAATATTGTATCGAACAAGGTGGGATCGTCGTAGAAGAGGTAACCATGCCAGAAGATCAAGGAATCGTAGATACGTTAAGTTGTCTGACAAAATTCGATGGCAGTACAGAATGGCGTTGTTATGAATTAAAAGTAACGAAGGCTGATTTCCGTTCAACGGCAAAATTATCTTTTGTAGGCCACTATAATTATTTTGTGTTACCAAGCACGCTTTACGAAGACGTCAAAGATGAAATACCCACAGACATCGGGGTGTTAGTCTATCGTCCCTATGCGTTAGAGGAAGAAATGCCTGCTTCAGGGACTTTTTTTATTGCAAAAAAAGCAAGAAAAAGAGAGCTGGGTGTGGCAGAGGAGGCATTGACGAATCGTTTCATGGCTTCGTTATTCCGAGAAGTAAGAAAAGCGAAGCAAATGGAACGCGGCGTGAAGTATTTTCCAACGGATCAATTGTATAAAGAATTGAAAAAGCGCTCTGATAGTCAAAATCCTTTTGCTAAAGAACGGTATTATGAACGTTTTATTGAAGAAACGGAAAATCAAGCGATCCAAGATTTGAAAGAAGAAGTCTATGCGTTACAACAAGACTATGAATATCTACGTCAACAAAAACAAGTCAAACGTTTACCGACGGAACCATTGGAGTGATAAATCATGTATTATCCCTACTTAAGAGGGAAACAATTCGATCTACTGGCGCTCAAAGAAAGTGTGAATCGAGGGCTTCTTTCGAAGAGGATAGAACCGATCATTGAACCGGTTCGTGATTCGGCTACATTAAAAGGAGTCGTTGAATTATTCCAGAAAAAAAAGCATCCTTTGACGATCATCGATAACCCGCAAGTAGGACAATTTAAACTATTTGACCAACATCTGCATACATGGGAGATTCTCAAAGACAGTTCATTACGTAATGCATCGATCATTACACCAGAAAACTACGAACGGCTCATCGATCATCCACCTGATATGATTATCTTTGATGGACAACACCAACCACGGGAGAGACAAATTTGGAAAGCTCTAGCGAACACACATGCACAGTTTTTGATTCCAGATAATAGCCGTATTCGTATTTGGCTGCCTGAAAATAAAATCGTGATCAAAGAGTCGTTTAAAACAAGGAAACATGTAGAAGCCTATGGTGAAAAATTAGATGATTTCTTTAGCGATGATTATCTCTTTTTTCGAGAAGATGGTTATATTGGCTTCTCTGATTTTACCATCGAAGGGAGTCACTACTTTGACAAAGGGTTTCCCAGCCGAGCTTTAGCTTTGCATGTGACGTATATCGATGCTTATGGAAATTTGCGGGTGAAACACTTTGTTTCTGATACCAATGAATCTGCAAAAGACCAAGCGTTGAAATTTTTTGAAGCGGCGGAAAAACTAGAAAGATGGGTCATGAGGAATCATAATCAGTTAGTGATTACAGAAGGACTCTTAGAGTTATTGATGATTTACCATCAACAGAAGTTTCCAGGGCTAGGTGTACTAAAAAAATGGACGTTGTTGCATCATTTAGAATTGATCAGTCAATCATTGGATCGTCCTGATTCTTGCTTTAGGAATGGCAAAAGGATAGAAGCACTTTATTCCATCATTGAGGAAAAGTAAAAAATAATCGCTAGAAAAAGAGCTTAAACAAAAACAGTTGCTAGTAGGCATCTTTTTTGTTTAGGCTATTTACATGGTTTTTTTCGATAATTGTGACAGGAACTTTTTTGCTTCATGAAACTGATGCTAGTTGAGTTGTGCATAAAATTGGGTGACTGCATCTGAAAGGTTCCCATCATTCGTCAAGCAGTTCAATTGTGGCAGTTTTTGTAACGCGGTCAACTCTTCTAGATCTTTTTTGAATAACGCAAGTCGTTGGTTTATCTGTGTGTCGGAGTCGCCGCGACTTCGCAAGCGTTCTTCCAATTTAGCGTGAGAGATCGTGACGAAGACTGGTTGGATCTTTTCACCAAAAACAGCATGAACTGCCCAAAAACCTGGTGCTGTCAAAATCGTGTAGCAATCATCCTGTGCCAGCTTTTGTGTGATTTCTTCTTTGCTAGATCCATATTTGTTTCCAGCGTACTCATCCCATTCAACAAATGCACGATCATTGATCATCTGATTGAATTCTTCTGGAGAAACAAAATAATAATCTTTTTGATCTTGTTCCCCAGTCCGTGGACGTCGAGTGGTATAGGTGATGATTTTTTGGTCTTGACGAAAAATTTTTTCGGCGATCGAAGTTTTTCCTGAACCTGAAGGACCGATAAAAACATAACATTTATTCATCTTTCTACTCTCCTCACGCTTGTAGATAATCTTTGTAATGATTGATACTCCTTAACAAAAATTGCATTTCTAAAAATCGACAATGCGTATTTTCAGAAAATGCAATTGAATGGTTGCTTATTATACTAATAGACCTGTGACGATAGCACTTAAAAAGCTGACTAAAGTTGCTGTTAATAGAATTTTTAGCCCATGTTTAGCAACTAGATTTCCTTTTTCTTCATTTAATCCTTTCATAGCACCAGAAATGATCCCAATAGAAGAGAAGTTGGCAAAGGAAACTAAGAATACAGAAATGATTGCTGTAGTCCGTTCAGTGAACTGGAAGTTGCCTTTTGCTAATTCAGTCATCGCAACGAATTCATTCGTTACTAATTTAGTTGCCATCAGACTTCCAGCATCAACGGCTTCGTTCCAAGGTATGCCACTGATGAATGCGAATGGGGCAAAGATATAACCAAGTATTTCTTGGAAAGTCACCCCGAATATCCCACTAAAAATCGCGTTGATCATGGCAATCAATGCCACAAAACCGATCAGCATCGCCGCAACGGTGATTGCTACGTGGAAACCATCCAGAATATATTCACCCAACATTTGGAAGAAGGTTTGTTCTTTGTCTTCTTCGATGATCAGCTCATCTTCTTTTTCATCCAACTGGTAAGGATTGACAATTGATGCCAGAATATACCCACCAAATAAATTCAACACAAGAGCAGTAATCACATACTTTGAGTTGATCAGTGCCATATATGAACCAACGATGGACATGGAAACAGTGGACATCGCAGAAACACTCATGGTGAACAAACGCTTTTCAGATAAAAATGGTAATTCTTTTTTGATGGAAATAAAGACTTCAGATTGTCCTAAGATGGCAGAGGCGACACCATTGTATGATTCAAGTTTGCCCATGCCATTGATTTTACTTAGACCTAACCCAACTCCTTTCATAAATAGGGGGAGGATCTTGATATAACGTAAGATTCCAATGATCGCAGAAATAAACACGATAGGCATCAAAACAGTTAAGAAGAATGGTGCACTCCCTTTATTTGCTACCCCTGCAAAGACGAAGTTTACCCCTTCGCCTGCAAAGGCTAATAGCTGTTCAAATAGTTTTGCCAGTAACGAAACAACCGTCGTACCGAATGTGGTTCTCAATAATACGAAACCGAATACCAATTGTAAGACGAACATCACCAACAATGGTTTCATTTTGATTGCTCTTTTGTCCGTACTAATCAAGAAGGCAATCCCAAAAATAAAAATCAAACCGATAATTCCTAAAATATGACTCAAAAAATCACTCCTAATCAAATTTCCGTTTAATTTTACCTGTTTTACGCTTAAATTACTAATTTTTCTGTTCAATTTTCATCTGTTTTTTAGAGTGAAACGGATACATGAGAAAATCAGAGCTTATACGAAATAAAAACTCCTAAAAGATTTTTCGAGCATGTGCTCTATGAGAAGCATGACACGAAACTTTTAAGAGTTTTTTTGTGGATTCCAGTTCTTAGACTCGAATTATTGATAGTATAGATTTTCAGAAGGGAAGAGTGGTGCGCTAGTGATATCGATTCCTAATTGTTTTAATGTTTGTTCATCATTTTTATTGACCATCACTGTTGAATGGGCTTGAGCGCCATCTAGTTCTGCAAGTTTTTCATAGGCAACTTGTGCGATTGGATTTGTTACAGCGCTGATAGATAGAGCAATCAATACTTCATTCAAACTTAGGGTATCCACAGAAGAATGAAGCGCAGTTGATTTCATTCCTTGGATCGTTTCCAAAACAAGTGGTGAAAGCAACGGGATATCATCAGCGATATGTGCCAAATGTTTCACTGCATTCAAGATGACCGCAGCCGAAGCATCCATCAACGAGCTAGTACGTCCAGTAATGATTACTTCATTCGGCAACTGGATCGCAATGACGGCTACCGGGTCTTTCGTAGGGCTTTGGATCGTTTTGGCATAATCGTGTGCGGGCAGCACCACTTTACGATCTTTAGGACGCAAGCCGACTTCTTCCATGATCAATTTGATTCGATTGACTGCTTCTTCATCGATCAAGCCCTTTTTGAAATCACATTCTGTTTGGAAGTAACGACGGATGATTTCTTGTTTCGATGCTTCTTGGACTACCGCATCATCTACGATACCGAAACCAACACGGTTCACACCCATATCTGTTGGCGATAAGTAAACAGATTCTTTGCCTGTGATTTTTTCAATGATTCGTTTGATCACAGGGAAAGTTTCAATATCCCGATTGTAGTTGACCGCTATTTTGTTATACGCATCAAAATGGAAAGAGTCGATCATGTTAACGTCTTTTAAATCGACGGTTGCTGCTTCATAGGCGATATTCAATGGATGCTTCAATGGAACATTCCATACAGGGAAGGTTTCAAATTTTGAGTACCCGGCGGCATGGCCTTTTTGACTTTCATGATATAACTGATTCAAACAAGTTGCTAATTTTCCGCTACCGGGACCAGGGGCGGTAACGACAACGATTGGTTTCGTCGTTTCAATATAGTCATTTTTCCCGAAACCATCTTCTGAAACGATTTTTTCCACATTTACAGGGTAATCCTCGATTTCAGCGTGTTTATAGACTTTGATGTTACGTCTTTCAAGTTTATTGATAAATACTTTTGTTGCTGGTTGACCATTATAACGAGTGATCACGACGCTGTTGATGGATAAGCCGTAGCCACGGAGTTCATCGATCAATCGCAAGATATCCATATCGTAAGTGATACCATAATCTCCACGGATCTTGTTGCGTTCGATATCTCCTGCGTATACGCAGATCAAAATTTCTGCTTGATCTTTCAATTTTTGTAACAGCTTGATTTTTGCATCTTCCTCAAAGCCAGGCAATACACGTTTGGCATGTTTGTCATCTACCAATTTTCCGCCAAATTCTAAATACAATTTATCATAGTGATTTACTCGTTCTAAAATATATGCAGACTGTTCTTCAATATATTTCTCTGAATCAAAACCGATTTTTTTCACTAGTTTCCCTCCTTAAGTACTAAAGCATTTTTTCATTTTTTTTCGATTTCGTCAACTACCAAAGGGCAACTTGCGAAAAGTATGCCTAATTTAGCAAAAACTTGCTTGTCTAGTAAAACATTCATTGGTATGATAGTGAGTGATAAGGAAGGTGTCACATGAAAAAAAGACAGAAAAAGAAAAACGCGTATAAACAATATATTCGTTCTATTTTTACCGGTTATGAAAAAATGCTAGAAAATACTGATTTAGAAGAATTGAAATTTTCTTACTTGAATGAAGAAACACTTTTAACTCGTGATGAGAATCAGCGTATCCACTTCACAACCAGAGATCTGCCTAATAAATAAAAACTTTCATTAGTGCGAAAGAGTGGGACAACTCCCGCTCTTTCGTTTTACTTTTACCTTGTAGCAAGTCAAGAGAACTGAACGTACAGCAAAACAAAATGAATTTTACATAGGAGAAGATGCCCGTTGTAACAATTTTTTCTATAAAATGGTACTATTAAAGTATCTATACAGAGTTTTTTTTAGAATGTAAGGAGGTAAGTAGGATGAAGGAATCCAATCCAATAGAACCACAAGAAACGATTGATCAGAATGAAGAAGGAGCTTCTTTTTACGATATCAAAGAAAAAGCAAGCACCAATCTTTCTCAGCTATTAGAAGCATTACAAGCCTTTGAAAAAGCTGTTAGGGAAGAAAACATTCCAGAGATCTATCAGTTATACAATAGTGAATTAACGGAAGAACTAAAAAAAAGTTCAAATGAAAATCATGAAATCGATCAGTTATTGATGCGAAAAATCCATGATCGTTTTATTCAAGAATTTCCTTTTATGGAATTAGTCGAAACGATTTCCCCAACCATGAGCTATTATAAGATTGGCTCTTATTATCATGAAAGACCAACGATTGGGATTGATGCAAGTCTACCAGAGATTTTTGTCCTACCAAAAATCGATGAGGAGTGGGGATTTTATGCCACACAACAACCGAATGATTTTAGCAAACAGGTCAATGAACTGGATGCCAAGGTGATCACGGCTAAGGCGGAGATCGAAAGACTAGATGAAGAACTAAAAGAAATCAATCGTAAAATCACTAGTTTAGATGATAATAAAGGCTTCTTGAACCGTAAAAAGATTGAAGAGGAAATCCAAGAGCTAGAGAAACAAAAACAAATTTTATCAAATGAAAAATTAGGCTGGCTACCTTATATAGAAGAACCTGAAAAAATCCAGCAACAAAAAGAAACACTATTAAAAGAAGCAAAGTCAGACCAACTTCGAGCGGCAATCGTCGAAAAAGAGCAACGTCAAATCAAGCGTTTCTTTGGTGGAAAAGAAGGATTCAGCCAAGCCATCCACCACTTTTTGATGACTTATTTAGGTAGTGAAAATCCTGAACCAACGTTTCAAGAGGGAGGGCCTGAGGAATGAGCCATAAGGATGAAACAAGACCAATAGAACAAGAAAATGAAGCAATCGAATCGCTAGATGGACTGGCTGAACAAGAAAATGAAGAAACAGTAGAAGCTGCTCCTGAGGTAGAAACAGAATCAATTACTGATACCATCGAAGAGAATGAGCCAGTAGAAGAACGTAAACCCGCGGTCGATGAAAATCAACTTTACCTTGATAGCAAAGAAAAAGACCATCTGGATATTGTGAATATGATTGAAACAGCAGAGATAGAATTAGCAGATCTGCGTTTACGGAAATATCTGATTGAAGCAGATTTCTCAGGATTACTAGATTCTTTTGGCCGTTATTTACTTAAAGATGAGCCGATTTCCCCAATTGGAAAGACAAGCTTGATCGAGTACTTTACTTATGAATTGTTGAAACCCCTGAACGACATTGGGTTAGAGTTATCGACCACTACCTACGATCGTTGGGAAACCAGACATTTCTCCATCAATTATAGTTTAGATGAGCAAAATCATTTGATCTTTTCTTTTGTTCTACCTACAATCGATCAACGCTACCAAGTAGAATCGATCAATTTATTAGAAGTGATCCCAGAAACGATGGAGGTCACCGTTCAGGATGATCGGGTGTTATCACTGATCCGTTACTGGTCAGTCGATCGGGTCTTTTCTGCAGGACAGATCACGATTTTTAATCACAAGCTGAACCAGCTTTTAGCACACGCAAGAAAATTAGGCTTCATCGTGAATCAAACATTGCTTGATAACACTAAACCACTTCACTTGAATCTACAGAGTGAATTTGAATTTAGCGAATCAGTATTGGATGATATCTTCATTGTTGCAATGAAGAATCCACAGTATGATTTCGAAAAATTGACCGAGGAAAAATTCAAAGTTCTGTTAGACAAAGGTCAATCGTTGACGATCACGAAGAACGAACAGAATCAAACGGGATTGACGATCTCATCTGGCGATTACCATCGATCTGTCATTGATTTCTTTATCAATTATGAATTTTTAGTACCACTGATGGTTCGCAAGAACTAGGTGCTTGAGTTAGAAACATGTGACGGTCAGATTAGCGACCGTCACATGTTTTTTTTTCCGTATAAATAAGCGAAAGGGGAGTTGCCAAAAAATGACGACCAAAAAAATAGCTCAGTTGAGTCTGTTATCTGCAGCATGTGTGGTTGGCAGGATCATTTTTCAGTTAATTCCTAATGTGCAGCCGATGACAGCCATTTTTCTTTTTGTCGTGCTGTACTTTGGTCTACAAGATGCATTGCTTGTTATGACGCTATCGCTCCTTTTAAGTAATCTTTATTTTGGGATTGGCCCGTGGATGATCGGACAATGGATTAGTTTTAGTCTGATTTTAATTCTTTTTTGGGTTGTACAAACGCACCTTAACCGAGAGAAAAAATGGTTGACGGGTAGTTGCTTTTTTTTGGCAGGTTTATTCTTTGGCTTGTTCATGACGATTTTTGATAGTATACTTTATCAGTTAACGAATCCTTTTGTATACTATATTCAAGGACTCAGTTTTGATCTGTTCCATGCGACGGGAAATCTTGTATTTTTTCTACTTGCTTTACCCGTCATTGAACGGTTTGATCGATTAAATGGGAGGAAAAAATGAAAAAAATCTATTTGTTCAGTCTTGTCGGCTGTATTCTTTTGTTGATGGGTGGCTGCACAACTGTTGATTCATCCAAAGAGGAAAATCAGCAATCTAAGACGGAACAGACACAACAAAAACAGCAAACAACGACCATCATTATCCAGGAAGATGGTAAACAGCTTTCAAGTAAAACAGTGTCTTTTAAGACGGGTGACAACCTTTTGACTGTTTTAAAAGAAAATTTTGCTATTGAAGAAGAGCAGGGATTCATTACCTCGATTGATGGCCACAAACAAGATAAGCAGAAACAAAAATATTGGACATTCACGATTAATGGAAAAAGTGCAACGAAAGGCGCAAAGGAGATTGTGCTAAAGAAAAATCAGCAGATCGTATTTGATTTAGCAAAAATCTAAGCATTTGTAGTCGCACCAACAAGAAAAGGAAATGAGCTTGGGACAAAAGTAAGCAGCACTTTTGTCTCATTCTTTAAAAACGAATAAACGGTGGGAGCAGAAGCAACACCTTCTTATTTCTCGGAGTTAAACACTTCTGTCCCAGCCTCGAATGGGAAAAGGGACAACGTAATATTTTTATGCTGAATATCAGAGTAGAAGACCGTTATTTTTCCTAAAAAATATCCTAAGAAATCACGAAATAGAGTCCTTTGTGTAGTCCCTTTTTTATTTGCTATATAGTTTTTCTCGGATATGGTAAAATAGGAAAGAATGATTTGAAGTAAAGGAGATGTCTATTTTTGACAGAAGCGTCCAGTTCTTTAGAGATTAGATTAACTGCTGCTGACGATGTCAGTATGCTTTTAGGTGCACATGATAAACATATAAAATTGATCGAGGAAATGACCGAGACCACTATCCATACAAGAGGAGAAATGATCCAAATCATTGGAGAAGAGCCAGGTCTTTCATTAGCCGCTGAAGTGATCCGTACGCTACAAGAATTGATCAAACGAGGGATCCATATCAGCACACCTGATGTAGTGACTGCTTTAAAAATGGGTCAAAAAGGGACCTTAGGCTATTTTGTAGAAATGTATGAAGAAGAAATCGTCAAGGACCGCAATGGAAAACCGATTAGAGTGAAAAATAGTGGCCAAAAGAAATACGTTGAAGCGGTCGCTAAACATGATATCGTGTTTGGCGTAGGACCAGCTGGAACAGGGAAAACATTTCTTGCGGTCGTGCTAGCGATAGCAGCGTTGAAAAAAGGCGAGGTCCAAAAAATCATTTTGACTCGTCCAGCAGTCGAAGCAGGTGAAAATCTAGGCTTTCTACCTGGAGATTTAAAGGAAAAAGTAGATCCCTATCTGCGTCCAGTATACGATGCGCTTTATCAGATCTTTGGATTGGATCATACGAATCGGTTGATGGAGCGTGGAGTTATCGAAATAGCTCCGTTAGCCTATATGCGTGGGCGAACATTAGATGACGCATTTGTGATTTTAGATGAAGCGCAGAATACGACAGTGGCACAAATGAAGATGTTTTTGACCCGTTTAGGCTATCAGTCTAAAATGATCGTCAACGGTGACACAAGCCAAATCGATTTGCCGAGAGGTACACAAAGTGGGCTTGTTCATGCTGAACGAACATTGAAGCAAATCAAGAAAATTGCATTTGTCAATTTTGAAGCAAGTGATGTTGTTCGTCACCCTGTTGTAGCAGAAATCATCAAAGCTTATGAAAAAGCAGATCTTCATCAAGAGTAGGGCTTAGGAGGATAAGCATATGTTGAACAAGATACTACAACAATTACAAGCAAAACTGGGGAAGGCTGCAATGCCTTTCTTGTTGTTTTTGTTTTTCATCATCATCTGTGGGGTCACTTTCAGTAGTGTAAAGCAAAAGGCAAATGATTTTAAAGAAGGTCAAGTAGCCGAGGAGAGTATCCGGGCGAATAAAACTATTGAAAATACGGAAGAAACGGAACAAAAGCGAAAATTAGCAGCAGAAGCTGTTACGCCAGAGTATACGTATCAACAGGATTTAGTCGATGATCAGAATAACCGGATCAACCAACTGTTTGATTTGATCGAAAAAACGAATGATTCCATTGACAAAACATATAAAGACAACGTAGAAAAATCAAAAGATAACGAAAACGTACCAAAGCCGACGATCGATGAACGGATCGCTGCCCTAAAGAAAAATTTTGAAAGTGTGAATGCAGAAAATGTAGCATTCTTCCAGAATCTACCGACTAATTTCTACACAAAAATATTTGGGATGACAGAAAGTCAAATCAATGAAGTTCGAGATCAAAGTTTAAAACTGATCGATGAACAAATGAGTAAACAAGTACGAGAAAGTGACTTAGAAGCCTTCAAACAAGAGGCAGAGGATCAGATCCAGTACTTGAATGTTTCTACCGATCAGCAACAAATGATCCATTATCTAGTGGATCAAGGAATCGTTGTAAATGATGTGCTGAATGAAAAGAAAACTGAAGAGTTGAAACAAGCAGCTAGAGAAGCAGTTCAGCCAGTCATGATCTACCAAGGAGAAATCATTGTCCGTGAAGGAAACCAAATCGATTCGGCAGCAATGAAAAAACTTGAACTTTTAGGTCTGACAAATCAAACGACATCGATTTTTCCATTAGTTGCGATGATTTTAGCTGTTCTTTTGCAAATTGCTGTATTATTCTATAACTCGATGCAGTATCATGAAGCAGCCAAAAGAACAGAATATGTTCTTTTTTATGTGACGGTGATGTCCCTCAGTGTTCTATTAATGAAATTTTTCCAATTGTTCCAAACCGAGCAAGCAGCTTATATCCCGCTATTTTATCCTGCGGCGTTTGCACCTTTAGTGCTGAATGTTTTCTTGAATCGGCGTTCAGGGATCATTGCGGCTTTGTTCCAAACAGTTACTGCTTTGTTCATCTATTATGATTCGATCGGAACGAACTTTTTGACAGCGATATTGATGTCCTATTTGTTTAGCGGGCTGTTAGCAACTGTCTTAAAACGGCAACGGGTTTCTGAACAATGGGTTTCAGCCATGATGTGGGTGATTATCTTTCCACTACTGATGGATATTGTATTGATCATTTATCAAGGTATGAGTTTTAGCGATGGTACCACATGGTTGATGCTGGTATGCGGATTTATGGGTACGTTGCTGTCCTATCTGTTGACGATGGGCTTACATCCATATGTTGAATTGATGGTCAATGACGATAGCGTCATCGTACTAAATGAATTGAGTAATCCAAATCATCCGTTACTGAAGCAGTTGTTAGAAGAAGCACCAGGCACATACCATCATAGTATGATGGTCGCTAACCTAAGTGCAAATGCAGTCGCTGATATCGGTGGTCGTTCTTTATTGACGCGAGTAGCCTGCTATTATCATGATATCGGCAAAATCAAACATGCCAGTTTCTTTGTGGAAAACTTACCATCAGGTGCAGAAAATCCTCATAATTTTCTATTACCAGAGGATAGTAAACAAATCATTTTTGGCCATGTAACTGATGGCGCTAAAATTTTAGAAGAGTATGAGATGCCACAGATGGTGATCGATATTTGTCGTCAGCATCACGGGACTACGTTAATGAAATATTTTTATATCAAAGCAAAAGAGCGGAATCCAGAAGTGACGGAAGAGCAATTTCGTTACCCAGGTCCAAAACCACAAACAAGAGAAGCAGGGATCGTCAACATTGCCGATAGCTGTGAAGCAGCTGTTCGTGCGATGGATCATCCTACAGGAGAAAAAATCGAGCAGTTTGTTCATAATTTGATCGAAGAACGTATTTCTGATGGACAGCTTGATGATAGTGGATTGACACTGAAAGAAATCCGCAAAGTTGAAAAATCATTAATCAGTGGGTTGAGCAGTACCTTCCATTCAAGGATCAAGTATCCTAAAATGAAATCAGAAGCGGAAAAAATGAAAGAAGAAGTCGAAAAAACAGAAGATTAGTAAGGGAAAGAAGCGATAATAATGGACATTACATTTATGGATGAAACAGAAAAAGTTTCAGAAGAAAAAATCAAAGAAATCGAGGATCTGCTTCAATTTGCTGCCTCACACTTGAATTTACCAGAGGAAACAGAAATGTCTGTTACTTTTATGGATAATGCCGCAATCCAAGAAATCAATCGCGTATATCGTGGGAAAGATGCACCCACAGATGTCATCAGTTTTGCGTTGGAAGAAGAAGGGGAAGATGAAATTCCTGTGATCTTTGAAGATGGGGATAATCCGATGCCACGAGTATTGGGAGATATCATGATCTCAATCGAGCGAGCAGCTGAACAAGCAGAAGAATACGGACATTCGTACGATCGGGAATTAGGATTTTTGGCGGTACATGGTTTCTTGCATATCAACGGCTATGACCATATGACGCCAGAAGATGAGAAAGAGATGTTTGGCTTACAGAAAGAGATATTGGATGCGTATGGACTTAAAAGATAAGAATATCGAAAAAAATGTTGAAAAGAATAAACACTTTTTGATGTCAGTAGAGTTTGCGCTTCAAGGCGTCAAAACAGTATTTGATGAAGAGCGCAACATGAAAAAACATGTGGTATTCGGTTTGTTCGCGTTACTTATGGGAATCGTTTTTCAGCTAAGTATCAGTGAATGGTTATGGTTACTTCTAGCCGTGTTTTTAGTGTGGATCGTTGAGATCATCAATACAGTTTTCGAAAATGTTGTCGATATGTTCACTGACTTTCATTTTCATCCCATTGGGAAAAAGATCAAGGATATGGCAGCTGGTGCGGTTCTTGTAACAGCTTGCTTTGCGGTGATCGTTGGACTTATCTTATTTGTCCCTAAAATCTATCAATTGTTTTTTAATTAAAGGAGAAAATTATGACAGAACATAAATCAGGATTCGTAGCAATCGTTGGGCGCCCAAATGTTGGGAAATCAACGCTATTAAATCGGATCGTTGGTCAAAAAATTGCGATCATGAGTGACAAAGCACAGACGACCAGAAATAAAATCCAAGGAGTCTATACGACACCAGAGGCGCAGCTGATATTTATCGACACACCTGGTATCCACAAGCCAAAACACCGCTTAGGCGATTTCATGGTAGAAGCAGCTTACAGTGCGTTAAGAGAAGTAGATGCTGTGTTATTTATGATCAGTGCGGATCAGAAGCGCGGACGCGGAGATGACTTCATTATCGAACGTTTAAAAAATGTTCATTCACCAGTGTACCTAGTCATCAATAAAATCGATAAAGTTCATCCAGATGAGTTGTTAGGCATCATCGAAGACTATTCGACACAGATGGAATTTGCACAAGTGGTACCAATTTCCGCTACTGAAGGAAACAACGTAGAACGTTTGATGGAGGTTCTGGTTGACGAAATGCCTGAAGGTCCTCAGTATTTCCCTGATGACCAAGTAACGGATCACCCAGAATACTTTATTGTTTCAGAATTGATCCGAGAAAAAGTATTAGTCTTAACTAGAGATGAAGTCCCACATTCAGTCGCTGTTGTGATCGACTCGATGAAACGAAATGAGAATGACAAGGTACAGATCCAAGCAACGATCATTGTGGAACGTGACAGTCAAAAAGGGATCATTATCGGTAAAGGCGGCAAGATGCTGAAACAGATCGGCACGAAAGCCAGAAAAGATATTGAAAATCTTTTAGGTGATAAAGTATACCTTGAATTGTGGGTAAAAGTCCAAAAAGATTGGCGTGACAAACAAGTCTACTTGCAAGATTTTGGGTACCGTAAGGACGAGTATTAAATCGGCTCGTTCATCAATGGATAAAGAGGAGGTCGAGACAAAAGTCGTTTAGGTTTGAGAAATTGGAGAGAAAAGAGTGTGGGACAAAAGTAAGAAACACTTTTGTCTCATTCTTTTAAAAACGAATAAACGGTGGGAGCAGAAGCAACTCCTTCAGAAATAAGCCGAAATTAACAAAAATTTGAAAAGCAATTTTCGTTCATTTCTTCTTATTT
>OLSK01000575.1_pt1 | contig 31977 bp, 22 predicted proteins | sample 1672781 | NCBI WGS metagenome assembly OLSK01 (sample SAMEA3136723, study PRJEB25190) | human gut metagenome | biome: human gut; feature: human-associated habitat; material: faeces | place: Austria | collected 2013 | reverse complement strand
AACAAATTGTACTACGATGGTTTTCAAAAAGTGCTGTATCACTACTCGCACCAAATAATGAAAATCCGAACCTTTTCTCAATAGGAGAAGGGTTCGGATTTTTTGTTTCTTCGGAAAGCAAAATGCCGCGTTTGCGCAGCAACAAAAGCCCCAGTGGGGCTTTTGAGCGACCGAACGGTCTTGCGCAAGCAAGATGGAGGGGCCTCCGCCCCGACAAGTGACCATAAAAGAAAAATACCGCCCATGCAGCGCAGCGATGGATTTTGTCGGGTGAAGTAAGCGGCAAAATGAATCGGGTGTGTTGCGGGAAGGTAAGTTCTTTCGTGGACTTTTCCTCACGGAAGTGGTGGGTCTCACGGTGATAACCAACCACTTTCTGTGCCTGTGTTCAAAATGAACACGACCACATTTTGTGGGTGGTTTCAAACCAATCCACAAAGACGGTGGGATTTACAGAAAAAATACCACTGTATGTGAAATTCGTCAAGAGGGTTTTGGAAAATCCCTATTCTCACACTCATCCACCCTATCATGTGGGAAACCACGGACATGATCTTGTGATCATGAGTTCTCCCAAAATGCTGACCCCAAATGAATACGATGTGTTTTTCAGCTTTCTGGAAAACACGGTGATGAAAAACGCATACTGACAGTAAAACCGCTCCGAGCGTTCTGCCCGGAGCGGTTTTGCGTCAGCAGTATTTATGCAGAACGGTCATAGACGGAGGGAGAAGTCATGCGTCCTTGCACAGCTTGGTCAATTCTTCGATGGCGGCATCCTCGTCCGGGCCATCGGCGGCGATGGTCACGGTCTCGCCGCACTTCACGGCCAGACCCATTACGGCAAAGATCTTCTTCATGTCGGCGACTTTGCCGTTCTTAGTCATGGTGACTTTGCTCTCAAAGCCTTTGGCAGCTTTGCTCAGGATACCGGCGGGACGGGCGTGTAGACCTTCTTTGTCCTGAATGGTGATATCGATGCTCTTCATAAAAATCTCTCCTTTTTGGAATCGTTATTGTAAGTGCTCCAGCACATAGTTCATATCGGAAGTGGTCTTGAGCTGTTCCAGCGCATCCTCGTCTTCAAGGATCTCGCAGACATTGCCCAGCAGGTCAAGATGGTCGTTGCCGACACCGGCAATGCCGAACACGAGGTAGGCTTTTTCATCGCCGAAGTCCACGCCCTGCGGATATTGCAGCAGGACAACGCCGGACTTTTTAACGGTGCCCTTCTTCTGGCTGGTGCCGTGGGGAATGGCTACGCCCATGCCCATGTAGGTGCTCACCAGCTTTTCGCGCTCCACCATGGCATCGGCGTAACTGTCATCCACATAGCCGCGCTTTGCCAGCAGCGCACCGGCGGCACGGATGGCCTCCTCCTTGGTGACGGAGGGCAGACCCAGCTGGATGTCCTCCGCTTGGATCTTCATCACGGAATCGTTGGCTTTGGAAGCCTCGGTCACGGCAGCCGCCAGAGGGGCTACGGCTGCATTGCGCAGGTCGGATACGATCTCCTCATTGGCGGCAGCTTCGGCCTTGGCATCCAGTGCCGGGGTAGTGGAGGTCAGTGCATTGTACAATGCGTCCAGATGCGGATCTGCAAGGAAGTTATCCAATGTAACAAGCTGTGCCTGCGGGGCGCACTTGGCGGCACGGTCAGCCAGAACGCGCTGGCAGACCACCACGTCCGCGTCGGCGGGGATGGTATCCACGCTGGAGTTGGTCACGGTCAAGTCGGGGCGCTCCGCCTTAATGCGGTTGTGGAACTTGGTAGCACCCATGGCGCTGGAACCCATACCGGCATCGCAGGCAAAGACGATCTTGCGGATCTGACCGACATTTACGGCAGTAGGCTCAGGAATCTCGCCCTTAGCCTGTGCCTTCATCTCCTTCATTTCGTTCTGGGCGTCGGTCAGGCTCTTGGTGTGACCGGAGGTCGCTTTCAGAATGACCGAGGACAGGATAAAGGAGACTGCACCGGCGATGACAACGCCCAGCAGAACGGTGAGAATGGAATCCCGGGGAGCCATTGCCATGTAGGCGATGATGGAACCGGGAGAAGCAGGACCGGACAGACCTGCACCGGTCATAGAGTAGAACAGGATGGCGCAGAAGTTGCCCACGATGGGGGCGATGATGATCACGGGGTTCATCAGGATGTAGGGGAAGTAGATCTCGTGGATGCCGCCCAGCAGGTGGATGATCACAGCACCGGGAGCGGACTGGCGGGTGGTGTCGTCCTTGCAGAAGAAGCAGTAGGCCAGCAGGACACCAAGACCGGGACCGGGGTTGGCTTCCAGCATATACATGATGGAGCGGCCGGTCTCAGCAGCCTGACTTGCACCGATGGGGCTGAAGATGCCGTGGTTGATGGCGTTGTTCAGGAACAATACCTTGGCAGGCTCAATAAAGATGGACACCAGCGGCAGCAGGCTGTGCGCCACAAGGAAGTCCACACCGGCGGTCAGCACGGTGAGGATGGCAGTCATGAACGGGCCGATGACGTAGTAGCCAAGGATGGCCAGCAGCATACCCAGAATGCCGATGGAGAAGTTGTTGATCAGCATCTCGAAACCGGCGGGGATATGGCCTTCCACCTTCTTGTCGAACTGCTTGATGACCCAGCCGGCCAGAGGGCCCATGACCATGGCGCCCATCAGCATGGTGTAGTCCGAGCCGCAGATGCAGCCCACCACGGCGATGGCGGCGATGACGCGGCCACGGTCGCCTGCAATCATCTTGCCGCCCTGCCCTGCAATGAGGATGGGCAGCAGGTAGGTCAGCATCGGGGATACCATGCTGGCCAGCTTTTCGTTGGGGAACCAGCCCGCTTCAATGAACAGAGCGGTGAGGAAGCCCCACGCGATGAATGCGCCGATATTCGGCATGACCATGCCGCTGAGGAACTTGCCAAAGCGGGAAACAGCGTTTTTCATTTGTAGCTCTCCTTTTTCACTTGAAAGGCAGGCGGTGCAGCTCCTGTGGCATGGGAGCTGCGGCCTGCGGACGGGTTATTCGGAGGAGCTTTCGTTTCGTTCTGGCACTATTCTAGCCGATACTGCGCCGGATTTCAATGGTGACAAGCGGTGGGGTTGTCACCGGAGGATGGTGACACCAGTGGGCTGATACGGCAACATTTCCAATGGATGTGCGGGTGATTTGTGCATATTTGCTGATGCGCCGGGATACAAGACGGGAACAAGGAAGCTTTTGTCACCGGGCAATGGTGACAAAAAACACACAACTTCTTTTCTGCGTTGGGGGCTGGCAGACGGGGTGGCACTATGTTACAATAGAAGCAATGGGTAACTTTTGGGAAAAGGAGAGAAGCAACATGGGTGCGGTGTATCGTGAGGAACTGTCGGCAAATGCACGGAAGCTGATCGAGCAGCTGCTCAGCCTTCCGCAGGGCTGGGTGACGGCGGCGGCGCTGGCTGAAAGCATCGGGGTCAGCCGCCGCACCGTGCTGCGGGAGCTGCCCGCTGTGGAGCAGTGGATGCAGGCTGCCGGGGCGCATTTTGTGCGGAATCCCGGCAAGGGTCTGCTGCTGGATGAAGCGCCGGAGCGGCGAGACGCACTGCGCACCCAGCTGAACAGCGGCGACAGGAAAAAACTTTCCCGCGCAGAGCGGCGGCAGCAGCTTTTGACAAGGCTGCTCAGCGAGCAGGAGCCCTGCAAAACAGCGGTACTGGCACGGGCGCTTGGCGTTTCGGAAAGCACGCTGTCTGCGGACTTGGATGAACTTGAGACCAAGCTACACCCCTACCGGGTGGAAATGTTCCGCCGCCCCGGCGTGGGGGTCTGGCTGCAGGGGGATGCTTCTTCCTACCGGAGGGTGGTGTCTGCCCTGCTGCGCAGCAGTATGCCGGAAAAGGAACTGGCAGAGGTGCTCTGCGGACGGATGCCGGAAAACGAGATCTTCTCGACCCTACTGGATACAAAAACGGCCGAAAAGGTCTGGGCGGTTTTGCAGCAGTTTGAACAGGAAGAGCAGCTCCATCTGCCGGATGCAGGTTTTCTGGCGCTGGCGATCCATTGCACCCTGACCATTCAGCAGCTGCGGCAGGGCGGCGACAAGGGCAGTGCCCCCAGAGGGCTGCGCCCGGCGGGCAATCATGCTGCCCGGCTGGTGGCGGCGCTGAACCGCGCCTTCGGGCTGACCCTGCCGCCTGAGGAAGCGCAGTATCTGGAACTGTATCTCGCTGCTTATCTGGGTGCGGAGGATCCTTGGGGCAGTGCGCAGGAGATGGAACTGCGGAATCTGGAAGCCGCCCTTATCCGGGAAATGGAAAAGGCGCTGCACACAGACCTTTCCGGTTACACCTCCCTGCGGGATGACCTGTACTGCCACCTGCGCCCCATGCTGCTGCGGGTGGAGCAGAACATTCGTACCGAAAACCCCCAGCTGGACACCATCCGCACCGCCTACCCCGGCCTGTGGAAAGCCACCCGCGCCGCCTGTGATGCGGTGCAGCAGCAATTCGTCCTGCCCGCCATCTCGGACGACGAAGCGGCCTACCTTGCCATGCACTTTGGCGCAGTGCTGGAACAGAATGCCATGTTCCGGCTGCGGCTGCGGGTGGTAGTGGCCTGTCCGCTGGGCATGGGCTCCAGCCGCTTTCTGGCTTCCCGGCTGGGAAACGAGTTTCCCTCTTTGCAGGTGGAGGGGTGCTGCTCGGTGCGGGAGCTGAACGCCGCCGACCTGCGTCGGAGAAAAATCGACTTCATTATCTCCACCGTGCCGCTGGAACTGGATTACCCGGCGGTGTGCATCAGCCCTTCCCTGCTGGAACCGGATCGTGCCGTGCTGAAGGACGCTATCACGCGGTACAGCCAGAACCGCGCAGAACCGGAACCGGCGGTGCAGCCTGTGCAGGATGCACCGCACGCAGGCTCCAAGCTGCAGTATTATGCACGCCTGACCCGGTCCATGACCGGGCTGCTGGAACATCTGACCATCCAGCCCGTCAAGGTTCCCGGCAGCCGCGCTGCCCTCATCCATGCAGCGGCGCAGCTGTTTTGCCCGCAGGAAGCGGACGCCCGGCTGGTGGAGCAGCAGCTTCGCCGCCGTGAAACGCTGGGCGATACCTACATCAAATCCCTGTATGCCCTGCTGCTCCATTGCAGGACAAGTGCGGTAAAGGACTGCCGCTTGGGCTATCTGCAGGCACAGCCGCCGGTCTATGAGCCGGGGCGCATCGTGCTGGGGGCACTGGTGCTGCTGGCCCCGGATGACGGGAACGGCGTCCCGGTGGAGGTCATGCAGAATGTCAGCGGGCAGCTGATCGAAACGCCCCGGCTGATGGAGGCACTGCGCACCGGACAGCAGCAGGAAGCGGCAGACCTGCTGGAACAGGGCTTTGACCGTGGCTTTTTTGCGGACTGCAAACCGCCGCACACAAAATGAACCGAAAACGCACTCCCGGCTTTTGCCTTTTTGGGCAGAGCCGGGAGTTTTTTTGCTATTATAACAAGATACCTATTAGAGCACTTTTGAATCAAAAATCATGTATCCCAGAAAGTTGGCGAAAAGCACCAAAAACGCGCAGTGCAATTTGTTGAAACAACAGCTTGACACGGGCGAAAACTGTTGGTATTATAATGCTAGAGCTTTCGTTTCAACAGTTTCGAGTTTCATAACAACAATCATGAAGGAGGCTGTTGTTCCCATGATCTACACCGTAACATTGAATCCGGCGCTGGACAAGACCGTTGAGATCCCAAACCTTGCGCTGGACACCGTAAACCGGATCACCAAGATGCGTACCGATCCCGGTGGCAAGGGCATCAACGTCAGCAAGGTGATCGCAAAGCTGGGTGGGACCAGCAAGGCCATCGGCATTCTGGCCGGTAACAGCGGCAGAGCCATTCAGGACGCACTGGACAGTGAAGGGCTTGCCCACAACTTCCGTTTCGTGCCCGGCGAGACCCGCACGAACCTGAAGGTCATCGACCCGGAAAACCACACCAACACCGACATCAACGAGCCGGGCATCGAGGTGGATGCCCCGGAGCTGACCGCCCTGCTGTACGACCTGCTGAAGGAACTGAAACAGGGGGATATCGTGGTGCTGGCAGGCAGCCTGCCGAAGGGTGCCCCCAAGGACACCTACTACACATGGGTGGAATCCTGCAAAAAGGCAGGGGCAAAGGTCTTTCTGGATGCAGACGGCGAGCTGCTGGCAGAGGGGCTGAAGGCTGCTCCCTATCTGGTCAAACCCAACAACGACGAGCTTTCCCGCATGATGGGCCGGGAGCTGAAAACGCTGGATGAACTGGCCGATGCCGGTCAGGCGCTCATCCGCAGGGGCATCGAACATGTGGTGGTGTCCATGGGCGGTCGGGGTGCGCTGTATCTCCGCAAGGACAGCGTGATCTACGCTCCGGCACTGAAGGTCAAAGTGGGCAGCACGGTGGGTGCCGGCGACAGCGTGGTCGCCGCTCTCGCCTACGCCGAAGCGGAAGGACTTAACGAAGAAAACACCGTTCGCCTGTCCATCGCCACAGGAGCCGCCAATGTGATGTGCAGCGGCACACAGGCCGCAGAGCGCAGCCAGATCGAAGAACTGCTGCCGCTGGTCACCTTCCAACATCTGTAAAACTTCTTGAAAACACAACGGTAACTGTTATAATAAAAGGAGAGTTTCATTATGAAAGTCAAAGCTGTTCGTCTGCACGCCGCCAACGACCTGCGTCTGGATACTTTTGAACTGCCGGAGATCAAGGACGATGAGATCTTGGTCAAGGTCGTTTCCGATAGCATCTGCATGTCTACTTACAAGTGCGCCATCCTCGGCACTGCTCACAAGCGTGTGCATCCGGATGTAGCCGAGCACCCCGCCATCATGGGTCACGAGTTCGCCGGTGATATCGTCAAGGTGGGCAAGGCGCATCAGGACAAGTTCAAGCCCGGCATGAAGTTCACCCTGCAGCCCGCCCTGAACTACAAGGGCACCATGTGGAGCCCCGGCTACTCCTACGAGTTCTTCGGCGGCGACGCCACCTACTGCATCATCCCTGCCGAGGTCATGGAACTGGGCTGCCTGCTGGAGTACAAGGGCCGTGCTTACTACGAGGCTTCTCTGGCCGAGCCTATGAGCTGCTCCATCGGTGCTTTCAACGCCGCCTACCACACCAAGATGGGTGTGTACCATCACGATATGGGCATCAAGAAGGGTGGCAAGCTGGCGATTCTGGCCGGTGCAGGCCCCATGGGTCTGGGTGCTCTGACCTACGCACTGCACCGTGATGTGCGCCCCGGCATGGTGGTGGTCACCGATATCAACGAGGATCGTCTGGCCCGTGCGGAGTCCCTCTTCCCCCCGAAGGAGGTCAAGGAGAAGGACGGCATCGACCTGTACTTCGTCAACACCGCCAACATGGCAGACCCCGCTGCCGAGCTGCGGAAGCTGACCGGCGGTACCGGCTTTGATGATGTGTTCTGCTACGCCCCCATCGCGCCGGTGGTGGAGCTGTCCAGTGCTGTACTGGGTCGTGACGGCTGCCTGAACTTCTTTGCAGGCCCCACCGACAAGCAGTTCAGCGCCAAGATGAACTTCTACGATGTGCACTACAATTCTACTCATGTCATGGGCACCACCGGCGGTAATACCGCCGACATGATCGAGTCGCTGGAACTGACCGCCGCTAAGCGCATCGACCCGGCTGTGATGGTCACCCACATCGGCGGTCTGAACGCCGCTGCCGAGACCACCCTCAACCTGCCCAAGATCCCCGGCGGCAAAAAGCTGATCTATACCCACCTGACCATGCCCCTCATCGCCCTGACCGATCTGCGTGCCAAGGGCGAACAGGACAACGACCCCCGCTATACCGCACTGGCTGACATCGTGGATGCCCACAACGGCCTGTGGTGCCCGGAAGCAGAGGAATATCTGCTGGCAAACTTCAACCCGGAGGACTAAGCAGAACGTGCCATGGGACAGGACAAACGCAGACAGGAGGAATCCCCCATGGAACAACGCCGCAATCAGATCGTGGAGCTGGTGAACCGCAAAGGCAGCATTAGCTTTGCCCAGCTCAAGGAAGCTTTCCCTTCCGTTTCGGAAATGACCCTGCGCACCGACCTGAAAGCACTGGATGAAGCCCGCCGTGTGGTGCGGGTGCATGGCGGTGTCAAGTCGGTGGAGCAGGTGGTAGGTACAGACGACCTGCTGAGCCGCCGTGCCGCCCGCAATGCCGAAGCAAAGCAGATCATTGCCGAAAAAGCCGCTGCTCTGCTGCGCCCCAACACCACCCTGTTTCTGGATTCCGGCAGCACCGCCACAGCAGTGGCCCGGTGCATCCCGGATCAGCCCATGCTCATCTACACCAGCGGCCTGAGCTGCGCCATGGAGCTGGCAAAGCTGGAAAAGCCCCATGTGTCCCTGCCGGGCGGCAGACTGAACCGGTTCAGCCTGAGCGTCTGCGGTGCACAGAGCATCCAGACGATGGAGGGCATCAACTTTGATCTGCTGCTGCTGGGCGTGACCAGTTACAGCCCGGAAACCGGTTTTACCTGCGGCGTGGAGGATGAAGCACGGCTCAAGCAGACCGTGCTCCGCCGCTGTGACTGTGAGCAGAAAGCCGTGCTGCTGGATTCCTCCAAGATCGGACTGAAAAGCACATTCCACATCTGCGAGCTGTCCGATATTGATATTGTGATCTCGGACGGAAAGCTGCCCGTAGAATTTTTACAGGCCTGCCGGAACGCAGGCGTAACAGTACTATAAAAGGAGCATTATTATGAAGATCATCCGCGCAAAAGATTATCAGGATATGTCCCGCAAAGCGGCCAACATCATCTCCGCACAGGTCATCATGAAGCCGGACTGTGTACTGGGTCTTGCCACCGGCGGCACCCCGGTGGGCACTTATGCCCAACTGGTGGACTGGTACAACAAAGGCGATTTGGATTTCTCCGAGGTCACTACTGTCAATCTGGACGAGTACCGCGGCCTGCCCAAGGAGCATCCCCAGAGCTACTGGTATTTCATGAACGAGAACCTGTTCAGCAAGGTGAATATCGACCCGGCCAAGACCAACCTGCCGGACGGCACCAATCTGGACACCGCCGCCGAGTGTGCCCGTTACAACGGTATCATCCACAAGCTGGGCGGCATCGACCTGCAGCTGCTGGGCATCGGCTCCAATGGTCATATCGGCTTCAATGAGCCGGGCGAAGCCTTTGAGCTGGAGACCCACTGCATCGACCTTGCGCCCACTACCATCGAAGCCAACAAGCGCTTCTTTGACGGCAACGAGAACCTTGTCCCCAAACAGGCATACACCATGGGCATCAAGACCATCATGCAGGCACGCAAGGTGCTGGTGGTAGCCAACGGTAAAGCCAAGGCACAGGCCGTCAAGGACGCCGTGACCGGCCCTGTGACCCCTGCCTGCCCCGGCAGCATCCTGCAGCTGCATCCGGACTGCATCCTTGTGGCAGACGAGGAAGCACTGAGCCTGCTGTAAACTCCCAAAGCCAACTTCTTCATTTACCATAACTTTGCTCAAGATCCAACCAAAGCACAGAAAGGGCCGGACTCGTTGCACGGGTTCGGCTCTTTCTGTCAGAAATAAGATTTATCTTGCTATCTTACGCAAAGAGCAACTCCAAAAGAGCCGTCATGGAGATGGTGGGTTCGCCTGCTGCGGGATTTACGCTGAAAATACGCTGAAAAGAGGTCGCCCCGATCGGTGGCCTCTTTTTTGCTGCCGCGAACTGTCTGGCTGCGGCAGCGGATAACAGCAAGGTCCATTGCGCTTTGTTTTGCCCGGATGCGCACCCGCAGAAAGCTCTCCCTCGTCAAATTGCCCAAAATACGCCCTGAAAAGTTTACTTGACGCGATTTTCAAATCAATATATAATTGGGTTAGAAACCAATTATAGAAAAGGATGATTCCCAATGGCGCGCAGATACGACAGCAAAGAAGCAAAACGGCGGATACTGACTGCCTGTGTCCGGCTTTTTCTGGAAAAAGGCTACACGAACACCAAGGTGGCAGAAATTTTAAAGGAAGCAGATGTTTCCGCCGGGTCGTTCCAGAATATTTTCCGCACAAAGGACGGTGTGCTGACCGAGCTGATCGGCATGATGTTCAGCAGGCAGTTCGGCGCGGTAAGGCCGCTGGCGGCAAACGCCCCCTCGCCGGTGTACCTCTACGCGGTGGAAACGGCTTTGCAGCTGGCGATGACCGAGCTGAGCGAGAATCTGCGGGATATCTATGTGGAAGCGTACACCTTCCCCGCCACGGCGGAGATCATCCACCGCAGCACCACGGCGGAGCTGCAGGCGGCGTTCAGCGTGTATCTGCCCGGGTGCGCCGAGTGTGATTTCTACGAGATGGAGCTGGGCACGGCTGGCATGATGCGCGGCTACATGGCACGGCGGTGCGACCCCTACTTTACGCTGGAGCGCAAAATACGGCGCTATCTGAGCATGAGCCTGAGTGCGCTGCAGGTCCCCGCGCAGGAGCGCGAGCAGGTCATCGCTTTTGTGGCGGAGATCGATATGCTTGCCGAGGCGCGGAAGGTGGTAGATGCCGTGCTTGCATCGCTGTCCGTGCAGTTTGATCTGAAAGGATAACAAGGTTTGATGACAAGGAGGGAGTAACATGAAAAAATGGCTGATCTGGTGTTTGACGGTGCTGGCAATGGTGTGCCTGATACCGGGGACCGTGTTAAACGTTAAAGCGGCAGAAACAGTCCAGAGACGCTGCGCCCGCTGTGGGAGTATGGAGACACGTGAGATCCTCGGATACAGAAAATATGATTCGACCTCTCATAGGGTTTATATAACTGAATGCCAGAACTGCCACAACGATGGCAATGTTACGTATTTAACGGTACATACCGGCGGTACCCAAGGTCCCACCTGCACCGAGGGCAAAACCTGTGAAAAATGCGGCGCGGAATACGGCGTTCTCGGTCACGACTGGGGCGCGTGGACGCCTAACTACGCCAGCAACGGCACGCACACCCGCAGATGCAAGCGCTGCAACGCAGAAGAGACTGGAAGCTGCAGCGGCGGCTACGCGACCTGCGACACTCTGGGAATGTGCAATACTTGCGGAGGGAGTTACTACGGCGGTCACGCATGGGGCGAGTGGTCATCCGCCGGCAACGGCACGCACACCCGCAGCTGCACGAACTACTGCCGCGAAGTTGATACTGCAAAGTGTACCGGTGGCAAAGCAACCTGCAGCGCCAAAGCGGTCTGTGAGGTGTGTGGTGGGGAATACGGCGAAAAAGACTCAAACAACCATGCTCTGGAGCAGCACGCAGCAAAAGCCCCCACCTGTACGGAAATCGGCTGGAATGCTTACGAAACCTGCTCCCGCTGCGACTATACCACCTACGCGGAGCTGCCCGCGCTGAACCATGATTATCAGGCTGTTACCGTAGAGCCTACCTGTGAAACAGACGGCTATACTGTTTTTACCTGCTCCCGCTGCAACGACAGCTACACCGCAGACCCGACCGATCAGCTGGGACACCAGTTCGGTGCATGGTCCCCGAACGGAACCGGCTCTCAGAGCGCCGATTGTCTGCGGCAGGGCTGCGCGCACACTGGCAGCACCGATTGCCGGAAGTTTACTTTCCGCACTGCGGAAGGCGAAACGCTGACCTTCTGCCCCGTGTGCGGGCAGGCAGAAAACGCCGCGCAGCTGGAAAAGATCGAAGCGGCCACGGCGTGGGCTAACAGCGGCAGCCTTTCTGCGGAGGATGTGACCGCACGGACGAATGGGGAATACCTGAGTGTGGCCTTTGAGACCGCAGGCAGCCTGACGCAGCCCACCGGTCGGGTAAGACTCGCGCTGCCCGCCGGATTGCTGGAAGGCAAAACGCTTGTGCGCATTGCCCCGGACGGCACACAGACGGAGATGCCGTTTGAAACAGAGCGCGGAAAGCTCATCTATACGCTGGATTTTGCAAACAGCGCGCTGCCCGTAATGCTCTTCCGGTTGGTACCCCAGACCGCCGCCCTCTGAAGGCTTTTACAGCGCGCAAACGATAAACCATAAAATGCCCGCCCACCGTGGTTTTCCACAGGTGGGCGGGCATTCTTTTGTGCCCTTTTGGGCATAAAAATACCCCCGGAGGATGCAGCGTTTTTTACGCTGTCTACTCTGGGGGCAGGATAGCAAGCATTGCGCGGCAGCTCCCGGAAGCGGACACTGTATTGCTGAAAAAGCACTTCCTAGCGCTGCTCCTCCGGCGGGCAGCAGCTCTCCCGGGGGATGAGCTTATGCGGCACGATGATCTTTGTGGCCAGAAGGTTCGGGTTCTCGATGTGGTTGATGGTCTGGCTGGCAGCCTCCATGCCCAGCTGGTAGGGGTTGACGTCCACGGTGGTCAGCTGCGGGCTGCCCTGCCCTTTGTTGCGGAGTGCCCCTTGGCAAACCGGACGGAATTGCGCTATAATAGAGCCGTAACAGTTCCACAAAGGTGTGGTAAGGGAGGTGCGGTCATGATCCGGGTGGCGATCGTAGAGGACGATGCGGAGGTGCAGGGGGTATTGCAGGAGTATGTCCGGCGGTATACCCGGCAGTACGGGACAGAGTTTGAAGTGACGGTCTTTGCGGACGGCGTGGATATTCTGGAGGGTTACCGCGCGGTCTACGATATTATTTTTCTGGATGTGGAGATGAAGCATCTGGACGGCATGACCACGGCAGAGCGCATCCGGCAGATGGATGCAGACGTCATCCTGATCTTCATCACCAATATGGCGCAGTACGCCATCCGGGGCTACTCGGTGGGAGCGCTGGACTATGTGCTGAAGCCGGTGCCCTACTTTGCCTTTTCGCAGCAGCTGCTCAAGGCGGTTGCCCGGCTGGAAAAGCGGGCAAAGCACTACCTGACCGTGCCGGTGGAGGGCGGGCTGCGCCGGCTGGACACCGCAAGCATCTATTATCTGGAAAGCGAGGGGCACCGGGTGCATTTTTATACCGATGAGGGCGATTTTTCCGCCCCCGGCACCCTCAAGGCCTTTGAGGAAAAGCTGGCAGACTGCCCCTTTGCCCGCTGCAACAGCGGCTATCTTGTCAATCTGGCACAGGTGCGGGAGCTGCGGCAGAGCACCGTGCAGGTGGGCCCCTGCGAGCTGCAGGTCAGCCGCCCCAAGCGTAAGGCTTTTCTTGCCGCACTGACCGATTACATCGGAGGTGAAGGCTCATGACCGCGCTGCCGGATATCCCCCGGCTGTACACCGCCCTTGCCGAGTGTCTTGCGGTGCTGCTGTTCACCCCGGCGCTTGCGCCCCGCTTTTCCAGAGCGGTCACCGGGGGTGTCACCCTGCTGTGGGCGGCGGTGCTGTCGGCCTTTCTGGGGCTGACGGGCGATGTGCCCGGCGGGCTCTGGATCCCCTGCATGGCAGCGGCCATCGGGTTTTCCTACCTATATCTATGGGGCATGTGGAACATCACTCTGCTGGAAGCCGGGTATCACTGCGCACGGGCGTTTATTCTGGCAGAGCTTGCCGCCAGCGTGGAGTGGCAGCTGCACTGCGCCCTCTGGCCCGCCCGCGGCCCATGGGAGCCGCTTTCTTTGCTGTTGCTGGCACTGGTGTATGGGACGCTGTTCGGCATCATGTGCTATCTGCAGCACCGCCGTCCCCAGCCCGCCGGGCACTTACAGATCGGCGGCAGCGCCGCCCTGACGGCGGTCATGCTGGCGCTGACTGCCTTTGCGGTAAGCAATCTGGGCTTTCTGCCCGGCAGCGAGATCAACATGAGCATTTTTTCCATCCGCACTCTGGTGGATTTTTCCGGCGTGCTGATCTTATCTGTGCAGCACGAGCAGCTGCAGGAGAACGCTTTGCACAGCGAGCTTGCCGCCATGGACGAGGTACTGCACCGCCAGTACGAGCAGTACAAGCGCAGCAAGGAGGGCATCAACCTCATCAACCGGCGGTACCATGAGCTGAAAGTCCAGCTTGCCCGCATCCGGGAGGAGCAGGACCAGACCAAGCAGAACGCTGCCATTGCCGCCATGGAGCAGAATATCCGCCAGTACGAGGCCGAGAACAAGACCGGCAACCCGGTGCTGGATACCCTGCTCACCGCCAAGACCATGGAATGCCAGCAGGAGAATATCACCATCACCAGCGTGGCGGACGGCAGGATGCTGGGCTTTCTCACCATCCGGGAGCTGTGCACCATCGTGGGCGTGGCGCTGGACAACGCCATTGCCGCCGTGCGCGCCGAGCCGGACCCCGAAAAGCGGCTCATCAAGGTGGCGGTGTACAGTCAGGGCGGCTTTGCCATGCTGCGGTTCGAGCACTATACAGAGGCCGCCCCCGCACTGGATGCGGACGGTCTGCCGAAGCAGGGGTCGGACCTGAAAAGTGTCCGCACCACCGTCGGGCAGCACGGCGGCAGCATGACGCTGCACTGGGAAAACAACTGGTGCACCCTGCGGATCTTATTTCCGCTGCCCAAAAACAAATAATTTTTACGGCAGGTATCCCCTGCCGTTTTTTGTTGTCTGGCAGGGTGCACAAAGAAGTGCGGGTTTTGTTTGTGCACAAGCACAATAAAAATTGAAAATTTATTGTAACTTTTGCAAACTGTGTGTCCAAAACGACAGATTGTGCAAAAGATGATAACGATGCGCAAATATACGTTATAATGGGTCACAGTTGGGTACGGCCCAAAAAATATAAAAGAATATGGAGGAGACAACACAATGAAGCGCGATCCGAACAACAAAAAGCCCACAAAGTTGCTGACAGCTGTTACAGCACTCTTACTGGCAGTTGGAATAGTGGCAGATGTAGCAATGTTTGGTGTGTTTCCCAGTTCTCTGGACAAGGCATTCCCTGGCCAGAATGGAGACCCGGAATTGCAAAAAACATCTTATGCAAATGGTTTGTCAGTGGCTCAGAAAGTCGAGGAGGAAGGCGCAGTCCTTCTGAAAAATGACGGCGCTCTGCCGTTGGCAGGAACAAACCGAAAAATCAATCTTCTGGGCTATGCTTCCGCAAATCCGGTTTATGGCGGTACGGGTTCCGGTGGCAGCAGCTACACTGCAAACCGGACAGATTTTGTAAAAGCCTTTACGGATGCAGGTTTTGAAGTGAATCAAAATCTGGTCAATCTCTACAGACCCAAAAACAACGAAGGCGGAAATACATTCTCTGTTGATTTTTCCATCCCGGAACTGCCTGCAACCGAGGAATTGGCTAAGGACATGGGTGTGGAGTACCAGTATACTGGAGACTGCTCATTTGAAGCAATGAAGGATTTTTCGGATACTGCTGTGGTCGTCATCACCCGCGTGGGCGGCGAGGGTGCTGACCTGCCCACCGATGTGTCTCAGGTCACCTACGACGCAGGCCACAGCTACAACGACTTTGAGCCCGGCGACCACTACCTGCAGCTGTCCAAGACCGAGAAGGACATGATCGATCTGGTCTGCAAGAACTTTGATAAGGTCGTTGTGGTCTACAACGGTGCCAACGCCATGGAGCTGGGCTGGGTCAAGGATTACAGCCAGATCAAGAGCGTTGTCTGGTGCGCAGGCACCGGTCAGAGCGGCTTCAACGCACTGGGCTCCATCCTCTGCGGTGATGTGAACCCCTCCGGCCGTACCATCGATACCTTTGTGTACGACCTGACCCAGACCCCCACCGCGAACAACTTTGGCAACTTCAACTACACCAACATGGACGAGTTCAAGGCCAATTCCTTTGGTGCTGATACCATCCCCGCCTTTGTCAACTATGTTGAGGGCATCTATGTGGGCTACAAGTTCTACGAGACTGCTGCCGCAGAGGGCCTCATCGACTACGACAAGACTGTGGTATATCCCTTCGGCCGCGGCCTGAGCTACACCACCTTCACCCAGACCCTGAACAGCGTTACCGAGGCTGACGGCACCATCACTGTGGATGTCACCGTCACCAACACCGGTTCTGCTTCCGGCAAGGAGGTCGTGGAGGTCTACTATAATCCCCCGTACACCAACGGCGGCATTGAGAAGGCTTCTGCAAACCTGATCGGCTTTGCAAAGACTTCCGAGCTGGCTCCCGGCGCTTCCGAGAACGTCACCGTTACCTTCAAGGCCGAGGACATGGCCTCCTACGATACCTACGGCAAGGGCTGCTATGTGCTGGAAAAGGGCGATTACGTCATCAGCATCAACGCCGACTCCCACACCGTTCTGGACTCCAAGGTCTACAATGTGGCTTCCGACATCGTCTACGACGCTTCCAACAAGCGTGAGAGCGATGTGGAAGTTGCCGACAACAAGTTCGACTTTGCCGAGGGCAATGTGACCTACCTGTCCCGCGCTGACGGCTTTGCGAACTACGCCGAGGCTACCGCTGCTCCCGCAGACTTTGAGCTGCCTGCAGAGGCTAAGGCAACCTTCTACAACAACTCCAACTGGAACCCCGAGGACTTCAACAACGCCGACGATGTAGCACCCACCACTGGTGCCAAGAACGGCCTGAAGCTGAAGGACATGGTGGGCGTGGATTACAACGATGCCCAGTGGGATGCCTTCCTCGATCAGCTGACCGTTGCTGATATGGACAGCCTGATCGCTCTGGGCGGCTATCAGTCCGTGGCAGTGGATTCCATCGGCAAGGTGCAGGCTGTTGACTGCGACGGCCCCGCCTCCATCAACAACAACTTCACCAAGCAGGGCTCCATCGGCTTCCCCTCCGCTGTGATGATCGCAGCTACCTGGAACACCGATCTGGCACATGACTTCGGCACCTCCATCGGCAAGATGGCGGACGACATGGACGTTTCCGGCTGGTACGCACCGGCTATGAACATCCACCGCTCCGCTTTCGCAGGCCGTAACTTCGAGTACTACTCTGAGGACGGCGTGCTGTCCGGCGCAATGGCTGCCAATGCCATCATGGGCTCTCAGGAGCAGGGCGTCTACGCCTTCATGAAGCACTTTGCTCTGAACGATCAGGAGACCAACCGCTGCGGTATGCTCTGCACCTGGTCCAACGAGCAGGCCATCCGCGAGATCTACCTCAAGCCCTTCGAGCATTGCGTCAAGGCAGCTGACTGCCATGCCGTCATGTCCTCCTTCAACTACGTCGGCAACACCTACGCCGGCAGCTGCTCTGCCCTGCTGAACGATGTTCTGCGCGGCGAGTGGGGCTTCGTGGGCATGGTGCTGACCGACTACTACGGCGTGTACGGCTATCAGGATTCTGACCGCCTGATCCGCAACGGCGGCGACTTCTGCCTGGTCAACTACGACACCGAGACCAACCACCTGACCGATACCACCAGCGCTACCGCTCTGGTGTCCGCACGTCAGGCCTGCAAGAACATCCTGTACACTGTGGCAAACTCCCGTGCTTACTACCCCGAGAACCTGAACCCCGGTATGCCCGGTTGGGAAAAGGTGATGATCGGTGTGGATGTTGTGCTGGCAGCCGCTCTGATCGCACTGGAAGTTCTGGTGGTCAAAAAGGGCTATGCAAAGCGCAAGGAAGAGGAAGTCAACGCCTGATTTTAGGCAAGACGCTCTGAACGTTTGCAGCACCTGAACTGAAACCAGACCAAAGGCCCGCTGCGTAAAAACAGCGGGCCTTTTCTGGATTTGAAAAGGCAAAGAGGAAAATGCCATGAAACACACAGATATCATCAACAGCCTGAGCCTGGAACAAAAATGCGCCCTGCTGAGCGGCGGCACGGTGTTCACCACCCGGGCGCTGCCGGGCAAGGGCATCCCGGCCATTACTCTGTCGGACGGTCCCAACGGCGTGCGTAAGCAGGCGGGCGCTGCTGACCATCTGGGCCTGAACCCCAGTGTGCCCGCCACCTGCTTCCCCACCTCGGCTACCGTGGCCAACAGCTGGGACCCGGAGCTTGGCGAGGCTGTGGGCGCAGCCATGGGCGAGGAAGCAGCGGCACAGGGCGTGTCGGTGCTGCTGGGCCCCGGCCTGAACATCAAGCGCAGCCCGCTGTGCGGCCGCAACTTCGAGTATTTCTCGGAGGATCCCTACCTTGCCGGTAAGATGGCGGCGGCCTACGTCCGCGGCATCCAGAAAAACGGCATTGCCGCCTGCCCCAAGCACTTTGCCGTGAACAGTCAGGAGCTGCGCCGCATGGCCTCGGATTCCATCGTGGACGAGCGCACCCTGCGGGAGATTTACCTGACCGGCTTCGAGATGGTGGTCAAAGAGGCGCAGCCCAAGACCATCATGTCCGCCTATAACCTTGTCAACGGCACCTACGCCAACGAGAACGCCCACCTGCTCATGGATATCCTGCGTAAGGACTGGGGGTTTGACGGCGCAGTGGTCACCGACTGGGGCGGCAGCAACGACCACGCCTTGGGCGTAAAGAACGGCTCTACGCTGGAAATGCCCGCCCCCGGCGGGGACGCCATCCGAGAGCTGATGAAGGCGGTGCAGACCGGCAAGATCACCGAGACAGACGTGGACGCCCGGCTGGAGGAGCTGCTGGAACTGGTGTTTACCACCAAGGCGGCGGTGGACGCCGCACCCGGCAAGTTCGATGCCGACGCCCACCACGCACTGGCACGTCGGGCTGCTGCCCAGAGCATCGTGCTGCTGAAGAACGAAAACAGCCTGCTGCCCCTTGCAAAAGGGAAAAAGGTGGCGGTCATCGGCGACTTTGCCCAGACACCCCGCTATCAGGGTGCAGGTTCCAGCGCCGTCAACTCCATCAAGGTGGATTCCTTCTTGGATTGCCTTGCCGAGAGCGGCCTGAACAGCGTCGGCTACGCCAAGGGCTTTGACCGGCAGGGCAAGCCCGACGAGGCACTGAAGGCCGAGGCGGTGCTGCTGGCAAAGAACGCCGATGTGGTGCTGCTGTGCATGGGTCTGGACGAGATCAAGGAGAGCGAGGGCATCGACCGCGCCGACATGAAGCTGGCAGAGAACCAGCTGGAACTGCTGGCGGCTGTGGCGGCGGCAAACCCCAACGTGGTGGTGCTGCTGAGTGCGGGCTCCTCGCTGGAAAGCGATTGGGTCAAGGACTGCAAGGCGCTGGTCTACGGCTGTCTGGGCGGTCAGGCCGGTGCGGGCGCACTGGTCGAGGTGCTCACCGGCGCGCAGAACCCCTGCGGTAAGCTGGCTGAGACTTGGGCGCGCAGCTACGCCGACACCCCCGCAAAAGCGCATTTCGGCGGCGACGGCCCCACTGTGGAGTACCGCGAGGGTCTGTATGTGGGCTACCGCTACTACGACACCGCCGGTGTGCCCACCGCCTTCCCCTTCGGCTACGGCCTGAGCTATACCAGCTTTGCGTACAGTGACCTGAAAGCAGACGAAAAGGGCGTGACCCTGACTGTCACCAACACCGGCAGCTGTGCCGGTGCCGAGGTGGTGCAGCTGTATGTGGCAAAGCCGGATGCAAAAGTTTTCCGCCCCGTCAAGGAGCTGAAGGGCTTTGCCAAGGTGCAGCTGGAAGCCGGAGAGAGCAAGACCGTCACCATCCCGCTGGACGATAAGGCGTTCCGCTACTGGAACGTCAAGACCGACCGCTGGGAGGTGGAGGGCGGCAGCTATCAGCTGCTGGTGGGCGCTTCCAGCGCCGACATCCGCTTGACTGCCGCTGTCACGGTGGCGGGCACCGGCGCACCCGACCCCTATGCGGGCAAAGACCTTGCACATTACCGCACTGCGCAGGTGCAGAACGTGCCGGACGCGGAGTTTGAGGCGCTGCTTGGTCGTCCCATCCCGGAGAACAAGGTGCACATCGACCGCAACATGACGCTGGGCGAGATGGGGCACGGACGCAGCCCCATCGGCTGGCTGGCGGCTGCCGTGCTGGGCACCCTGCTGCGCCGCAGCATCAAAAAGGGCAAGCCCGACCTGAACATCCTGTTCCAGTACAATATGCCTCTGCGGGCGCTGGCCAAAATGACCAACGGCGCCATCAGCATGGGCATGGTGGACGGCATCGTGATGGAGCTGCAGGGCTTCTGGATCATCGGCCTTGTGCGGGTGATCGTGGAGGCCGTGAAGAACCTCGTGCTGAACAGCCGCATGGAAGAGCGCTTGAAAAACAGCTGAAAGGAAGCAGGCTATGAATTTCTGGAATAACTTTGCGGCAAAGCACCCCGCCGCTGCCAAGTGGGTGCGCGAGGGCGGCCTGTTTGTCATCGTGTCCAACCTCATCACGGTGTTCAAGTACCTGCTGCTGCAATTTCTGCCCAAGGCCTTTGCAAGCCTGCCGGTGGTGGATTTCGGCTGGCCGGGCATCGACATCACCCTGTTCGGCGAGACCTTCAAGTGGAACATCCTCGGCTACGATGCCGCCCACGGCGGTCTGCCCTACTTCTGCGCCTACATGATCGCCATGGTCATCGGTGAGTGCATCAACTTCCCCATCCAGCGCAATTTTGTGTTCCGCAGCAAGGGCAATCTGGCAAAGCAGATCGGCTGGTATGTGCTGGCCTTCTGCATCATTACCTGCATCGTCAACTCCATCAACTGCATCTGGGTGGCAGTGGCCGGGCTGCTGGTACCGGACTTCATCTACAACATCGGCACCACCGTGCTCAACGGCGGCATCTCCATGGTCATCTTCTTCTTTGTGAATAAGATCATCTTCCCGGAGGGCGAAAAAGCCGCCAAATAATAAGCTATTCTCCTTCATTTTCTTCTCTTCATCATAAACCAGAAGGGCTGCTCCGTTCTCCGGGGCAGCCTTTTTGGTTTGGGGAGAGAACCCTCTCAGTCACGTCTGACGGCGTGCCAGCTCCCCCCTCGGGGAAGCTGGCATCGCGCAGCGATGACTGAGGGGGTGCCTGCCGCAGCCATCTTATTTTTGTTTTTCTGCACAAAATGTTCTGCGGGCAGGGTTTTCCTCTTGACAAGCGGGCAAATGTTTCGTACTATATTTAGTAGTATGGAATCAAAGACGCTGTACGCAGGTTTCAGTGTGACCCTGTACCCGTTTCAGGCAAAGCGTGCCTGTTTGATATAAAATGGAACCGTAAAGAGAAAAGCCGTATGCTTTTGCCCGTGCCGCCGGTTTTGGGTGGTGCGTATGGTTTTGGTGTCACTTTTTGCATTGAAAGCTCTTTCTATATCATTGCCCGTGTCCTGCTGCGCAGCGTCTCCTGCTTTTAATTTTGCATTGAATTGAAACAAAGGAGAGTGAACGCAATGACCGCGATCGGAGTGATCGTGGCCTTGATCGTTGCTGTTGTCGGCGTGGCTGCGGGCTATTTTATTGGTTACAACAACCGTAAAAAGACTGCCGAAGCCCAGATCGGCAGCGCCGAGGCCGAGGCTACCCGGCTGGTGAACGAGGCGATCAAGACCGCCGACCAGAAGCGCAAGGAAGCGGTTCTGGAAGCAAAGGATGAGGCTTTCCGTCTGAAAGCCGAGGTCGATGCCCAGAAGGCAGAGGCCGACAAGGAGATCAAGCAGCGCCGTGCGGAGATCAGCCGTCAGGAGAACCGCATCGACCAGAAGGAGACAGCGCTGGACCGCAAGACCGAGGCGCTGGAAAAGAAGGAAGAAGAGCTGAAAAAGCGCGCTGCCGAGGCCGAGGAGCGTCTGGCAGAGATCGACGCTCTGCGCGCCAAGGAGATGGAGCGTCTGGAAACGCTGGCCGGTTTGAGCCAGGAGGACGCCCGCGAGGTGCTGCTGCACAAGGTGGACGAGGAGCTGACCCACGAAAAGGCCGTGCGCGTTGCCGCCTACGAGACCGACCTGAAGGAAAACTGCGATAACATCGCCCGCAACCTCATCGGACAGGCCGTCAGCCGCTGCGCTGCCGACCATTGCAGCGAGACTACCGTCAGTGTGGTGCCGCTGCCCAGCGATGAGATGAAGGGCCGCATCATCGGCCGCGAGGGCCGCAACATCCGCGCACTGGAGACCGCTACCGGCGTAGATCTGATCATCGACGATACCCCGGAGGCCATTACTCTGTCCTCCTTCGACCAGACCCGCCGCGAGGTGGCCCGCATGACGCTGGAGCGCCTGATCGGCGATGGCCGCATCCACCCCGCCCGCATCGAGGAGACGGTGGAAAAGTGCCGCCACGATCTGGAACTGCAGATGAAGCGCGAGGGCGAGCGTGCGGTGATGGAGCTGGGCATCCACGGCCTGCACCCCGACCTGATCAAGCTGATCGGCCGGCTGAAGTACCGCACCAGCTTTGGCCAGAACGCCCTGACCCACAGCATGGAAGTGGCTTGGGTGGCCGGTCTGCTGGCAGGCGAGATGGGCGTGAACGTTACCATGGCACGCCGCGCCGGTCTGCTGCATGATATCGGCAAGGCACTGGATCACGAGATCGAGGGCAGCCACGTCCAGATCGGCGTGGACATCTGCCGCAAGTACAAGGAGAACACCCAGATCATCCACGCCATTGAGGCACACCACGGCGATGTGGAGCCCAAGACCCCGCTGGCCTTCATCATTCAGGCTGCCGACGCCATCAGCGCCGCCCGCCCGGGTGCCCGCCGCGAGAACGTGGAAAGCTACGTCAAGCGTCTGGAAAATCTGGAGGAGATCTCCTCCAGCTTCGAGGGCGTGGAGCAGGCCTTTGCCGTACAGGCAGGCCGCGAGGTGCGCATTCTGGTCAAGCCCGACGTCATCAGCGATGATCAGGTCATCCTGCTGGCACGCGCCATCGCCAAAAAGATCGAGGATACGCTGGATTACCCCGGCCAGATCAAGGTCAACGTCATCCGCGAGAGCCGCGCTGTGGAGTACGCAAAATAAAGCTTTTTCCGCAGGCTGCCGTGTTTTTTGCACGGCAGCCTGTTTTTTGCGCCAAAACGATTGCATTTCCTGTTAAAAAAAGGTATCATGGATGCAGAAGAAAGCAAAAAGAACTGCGTCCGTGCGGACGCAGACCCGCAACGACCCCGGAACGGAAAGGAGCATCGTTCTATGAAAAACTGGAAGAAATTACTGGCCTGCCTGCTGGTCGGCTTGATGGCACTGACCGTGTTCACCGCCTGCGATGGCAGCGTGGGTGCACCCATGGGCCCCAAGCGCTCGGACGCTGAAAGCGCAAAGGCACTGTGCACCAAATTCGGCGTGACCTACAGCGAGGAGCTGAGCGAAAAAGCTTACTATATTGCCTACTGGGTCGCCGGTACTTCGGTGTCCTGTTCGACCAATGCTAATAAGACCGAACTTTACCGTGTGGGCAGTGCCAATGACAGCGCGAAAATCAACCTTTTACAGCACAACTACGCCACTGCGTTTGACAGCATGGGCATTGGCAAGGGCATCGGCGGCGGCATGGGCGCAGATGACTTTATCCCGGGCTTTTACATTGATACAGATCTGGATTCCAGAAAAGACTATATCAGCTTTACCCTGCCGAAGGTCGGCAGCGTGACCGACACCATGACCAAAGCCGCAAAGGGCAAGACCAAACTGGGCGTTGCCTATGTGGTAAAGGACGGCGTAAGCTACGCCGTGGTGCTGTTTGGGTGAATTTCATTACAACAAACAAAGCAGCCGCTGCACGAGAAAGTGCAGCGGCTGCTTTGTTTGTGCTGGGATACGATCAGCCCTTCAGGAAAGCCGGCAGAGGCTTGCCCTCCTTGAGCCACTGGTGATACTCGGCGGTGGCGGCAAATTCCACGTCACCGGCAGAGTTCAGCGCGGTCTCTACCGAGTCCTGCACCACGCCGATGATGAAGCCCACGCCCACCATCTGCATGGCGATGTCGTTGGAGATGCCGAACAGCGAGCAGGCCATGGGGATCAGCAGCAGGGAGCCGCCGGCCACGCCGGAAGCGCCGCAGGCGCCCAGAGCGCTCATGGCGCTCAGCACGATGGCGGCGGGCAAAGACACCTGAATGCCCAGGGTGTTAGCCGCTGCCAGCGTCATGATGGTAATGGTGATGGCGGCACCGTCCATGTTGATGGTAGCGCCCAGCGGGATGGACACGGAGTACATATCCTTGTCCAGACCCAGCTTTTCACACAGGGACATATTCACAGGGATGTTGGCGGCAGAACTGCGGGTGAAGAAAGCGGTCAGGCCGGATTCCTTCAGGCAGCGGAATACCAGCGGGTACGGGTTGCAGCGCAGGTAAACGAACATGATAAAGGGGGAAACGATCAGCGCCATGAACAGCATGGTGCCCACCAGCAGCGCCAGCAGCTTGCCGTACTGGGTAAAGATGGCCAGACCGTTGCCGGAAACGTTGGTGTACACCAGACCCATGATGCCGAAGGGGGCCAGATTGATGATCCAGCGCACGATCTGAGAAACGGCATCGGCGGTGTTTGCCAGAAAGACCTTGGTGCTCTCTGCGCCGATGTTCTTCATGGCAATGCCGAACATACAGGCCCAGAACAGAATGCCGATGTAGTTGCCGTTCATCAGGGCGCTGACGGGGTTGGCCACAAAGTTGGTCAGCAGGGTGCTCAGCACTTCGCCCAAGCCCTGCGGGATCACATCGGACTGTGCCGCATCGGCCAGTACCACCGTGACCGGGAACATAAAGCTGGTGATGACCGCAATGGCTGCCGCCAGAAAGGTGGTGAGCATATACAGCCAGATCACGGTGCCGAAGCGGCGGTCCAGCTTGGACGAGCCCTGTGCCAGTGCGCTTGCCACAATGACGAACACCAGCACCGGGGCAATGCCCTTCAGCGCACCGACGAACAGGCTGCCCAGCTCGCCTACCCAACCCGCGCCCGGCGCAACAAGCGCCAGCACCGAACCGACTGCCAGGCCGATCAGGATGCGCAGGATCAGGCTGGTCTGGTTGTATTTTGCTACAACCGCTTTCAAGGTTTTCATATCGTAACACTCCTCTTACACTGTACGCCTATCGCGTACATTTTCCTGTTTCTTGTGCGAGAACAGTTGTCATTATAGCATATACGGCAAAAAAGAGGAAGTGTTTTCGGCTATTTTGCAGCCCAAAACGGCGTTTTTTGTAAATGTTTGCAAAACTGCCCTGAAAACTGTACTTGTATAAAATACAGTTTTGCGGTTTTGACGAGGAACAGAACCTTCTCAGGGAAGTGCCCCTTCGGTCTGCATCCCCGGCTCCCCCGCCATACCAAATTTACGTATAGTGCAATTTTTAGTTGCCAAACTATTGTCTTTTTCTGGAAAGTATTGTATACTCGTCTTGTTTAATGCAAGTGTTACTTGCCAAAATATCAGAATATTTGAAAAGAAACACTTGCCAATACAGACGAGAAAGAGAGGACACCCCTATGAACGAGACCGTAACCAAGCGCTTTCTGCTTTACTTCCGCCTGATGCTGCTGGTCTGGATCCTGATCGCAAATGCCATCATCCACCTGACCGGCATGGAGTACAGCTGGCTGATCTTCCTGAGCAACATCATGATGTTCACGCTGGAGGGCGATGTGAAGGATCGCCTTGTCACTGTGGAGCTGGGCGGCCTTGTGGGTCTGGTGCTCACTGTGGCGGCGCTGCTGTCCATCAGTGCCTTGACCCCTGTTCTGGGCGATTTCCTCGGCTTTATCCTGCCGCTGGCCGTGGTGCTGTTCATCCTCATCATCCTGCACCCCTACGCACCCAAGGTGCTGAACAACGTGGGCTTTGCCTACCTGACCGTGGCCTGCATTGATATCCCCGCCCTGACCGCCCATCTGCCGCAGTTCTTTATCATCTTCATCGTGGGCTCTGTGCTCTTTAACGGTGTCTGCGTGCTGCTGATGAAGCCCGCCAAGGCGCTGGCTGTGCGCAGCGCGGAGAAACAGAACGCATAAAAAAGTATATTTCTGCCGCTATCCCTTGATTTTTTTGCTCCGGCGTGCTACAATCAGCGTAGTTTCATCCTGTCCAAAACATTGATGCGGACAAACCGAAGCCCCGCTTTTCATGCCGCAGAGAGGGCTGCCCCGGGTTTCCGGGTGCTGCAAGCAGCCTGCCATGACCCCGGCTTCTACCACCGCAGAGTGCAGAGGCGAACCTCTGCCGGGCGTGCCCGTTACAGCACTGCGAGGGGCGCGTTTCCCCGCCGGGGAGCGCGCAATTCGGGTGGAACCGTGGAACGCAGACATTTGATCGGCGCTTCATCCCGTGAGTTTTACGGGGTGAAGCGCTTTTTATTTTTGTTCAACACCGCATTGTCAAAGGAGAATCTGCTATGAAGATCATCTACAAGGACGGTCATGTGGACGAGTGCCCGCAGGATCAGGAACTGCACGTTATCCGTCACACCGCTGCTCACGTTATGGCACAGGCCATCAAGCGCCTGTATCCGCAGGCTGATTTTGCCTTCGGCCCTGCCACCGAGAACGGCTTCTATTACGATGTCGATCTGGGCGACCAGAAGCTGAGCGACGAGGATCTGGCCAACATCGAAAAAGAGATGCGCAAGATCGTCAAGGAGAACCTGCCCATCAAGCCCTTCATCCTGCCCCGCGCCGAGGCTGAGAAGCTGATGGAGGAGCGTCAGGAGCACTACAAGGTCGAGCACATGGCAGATCTGGCTGACGAGACCGAGTTCAGCTTCTTCCAGCAGGGCGAGTACGTGGATATGTGCATCGGACCCCACCTGACCTACACCAAGGCACTGAAGGCTTTCAAGATCACCCAGCAGTCCGGCGCATACTGGAAGAACGACAAGGAAAACAAGATGCTGACCCGTATCAACGGCGTGGCTTTCCGCAATCAGGAGGAGCTGGACGCATGGGAGAAGGAGCAGCAGGAGGCCCGCGAGCGCGATCACCGCAAGATCGGCAAGGAGATGGGCCTGTTCATGACCGATGATCTGGTGGGCCGCGGCCTGCCCATGTTCCTGCCCGCAGGCTACACCGTCTGGCAGGAGCTGGAGAACTATATCAAGGAGAAGGAGCGTGCACGCGGCTACCTGCACGTTATGACTCCCTGCATCGGCACTGTGAACCTGTATAAGACCTCCGGTCACTGGGATCACTACCGTGAGAACATGTTCCCCGCCATGGAGATGGAGGGCGAGAGCTATGTTCTGCGCCCGATGAACTGCCCCCACCACATGATGATCTACGCAAATCGTCCCCACTCCTACCGTGACCTGCCCATGCGCATCGGCGAGATCGCCCACGATTTCCGTTACGAGTCCTCCGGCACCCTGAAGGGCATCGAGCGCGGCCGTCACTTCTGCCAGAACGATGCTCACCTGTTCTGCACCCCGGAGCAGATCAAGAGCGAGGTCGCAGACGTGTGCAACCTGATCTTTGAGGTGTACAAGGACTTCAACATCACCGATTACCGCTGCGTGCTGAGCCTGCGTGATCCTGCCGATAAGAAGAAGTACCACGACGATGATGCCATGTGGAACCATGCAGAGCAGGCCCTGCGCGAAGTGCTGACCGAGCTGGGCATCCACTTCACCGAGGAGATCGGCGAGGCTGCCTTCTACGGCCCGAAGCTGGACGTCAACGTCAAGCCCGCCGTCGGCGCCGAGTACACGCTGTCCACCTGCCAGCTGGACTTCTGCCTGCCCGCCAAGTTCCACCTGACCTACGTGGACAAGGACGGCAGCGAAAAGACCCCCGTCGTGCTGCATCGCGCGATCCTCGGCTCTCTGGACCGCTTCATGGCTTACCTGATCGAGGAGACGAAGGGCCGTTTCCCGACCTGGCTGGCCCCGACGCAGGTCAAGGTCCTGCCCGTCAGCGAAAAGACGCTGGACTACGCGAAGGACGTCACCGCCAAGCTGCAGGCCGCCGGTGTCCGCGTTGTGCTGGATGAGTCCAACGAGAAGATCGGCTACAAGATCCGCCAGGCCCAGCAGGTTGACCGCGTGCCCTATATGCTGGTTCTGGGCGCAAAAGAGGTCGAGGCCAACAGCATCAGCGTCCGTGACCGCAAGGGCGAGACCACCACGATGGATCTGGATGCTTTCATCAACCAGGTCGTGGACGAAATCAAGACCCGCAAGAATAACGGTTAATTCCCGATAAAATAACTACCGCCGTCAGGGAACTGACGGCGGTAGTTTTATTTTTCCCTTCGTGCTTTTCTGCGATACTCCGTCGGGCCGCAGCCGTAGACCTGGCGGAAGGCGCGGGCAAAGTAGCTCGCGTCCTGAAAACCGCACTGCATCGCGATTTCCGTCACCCGCAGTCCCGTGCCGCACAGCAGCTCCGCCGCGCGCTGGGCGCGTTGGTCGCGCAGATACTGATTCGGTGTCGTGCCGATCATATTGTGGAAGCACCGCAGACACTCGCTGGGGCTGATGGACGCACTGGACGCGACCTGTTCGACCGAGATGTCCTCGGCGTAATGCTCTTGGATAAATTGCAGCATCGTCTTGATGCGGTCGGCGTTGCGCAGTGCCTTTTTCGGCATGGCCTGCACCGCCGGAGCGTGGCTGACCAGCTGGAAGATCATCTCCGACAGCGCCGCGCGGGTCTTGAACTCGTAGCCGGGGATTTCGTTCACCACCGCGCGGAACGCCCGCTCCATGTCCTCGATGGCCTCGTGCTGCCAGTCCACCGTGGGGCGCAGCACGGCGCAGGGACGGCTGGGGTCGGTCAGCAGCGGCTGCAGATATTTCTGCCAGAACACGCTGTCCGGGTTGCCGCCCACCAGCCGTGGGTGGAACACCATGCTGTGCAGGCGGCAGCTGCCCGCATTCAGCGGCCAGTCGCCGTGCAACACCCCTGCGTTGATGAACAGCCCCTCGCCCTTTCCCAAGCGGAATTTCTCGCCGCCTGCCGTCGCCAAGATCATGCCCTCGCTGACGACCAGTACCTCCAATTCCTCGTGCCAGTGCCACGGCACGGGCTCGGCCTGCAAATCGTCGTGATAACAGGCGATGGGGAAGGCGGCGGTGCCATGCTCCATCAGCTCCCGCGCCGAATCGTCCACGGTCGTTCTGCACAGCGACAGTGCCATTTCTTGCTCGCCTCCGTTTTGGTGAAATTGTACCGAGATTTTGCGGAATTAGTGCCTGTATATTCCGCAATTTGATGATATAATCATAATATCACAACTACAGAAAGTCAAGAGGTTTTTCGTATGGTATCTTTGCTTTTGCCGGTCATCTATCTGGCGTTCATCAGCCTGGGCCTGCCGGACGCGCTGCTGGGCGCGGCGTGGCCCAGCATGTATCCGCAGCTCGGCGCGGGCGTGTCCTGGGCGGGCGGCGTGTCCATGATCATCTCCGTCGGGACCATCGTGTCCAGCCTGGCCAGCGACTGGCTCAACAATAAGCTCGGCACCGGCAGGGTCACAGCGCTCAGCGTTGCCACCACCGCCGTGGCGCTGTTTGGGTTTTCGACCTGCACGCAGTTCTGGCAGCTTTGCCTGTGGGCTATACCGTATGGCCTGGGCGCCGGCAGTGTGGACGCCGCGCTGAACAATTATGTGGCCCTGCACTATGAAAGCCGCCACATGAGCTGGCTGCACTGCATGTGGGGCATCGGCGCGGCGGGCGGCCCGGTCATCATGGGCTGGGCGCTGGCGGGCAGCACCTGGCAGAACGGCTACCGCACAGTGTCCGTTCTGCAGTTTGTGCTGACGGCGTTGCTGCTGTTCAGCCTGCCACTGTGGCAGACCCCTGCCGACGCTGGAGCAGGGGAGGAGTTTACCCCGGAACACCGCACGATTTCCGAACTGCTGAAAGTCTCCGGTGTGCCGGAGGTAATGCTCTGTTTTGCGTTTTACAGCGGTGTCGAGGGGATCGCCGGTATGTGGGCCGCCAGTTACTGCACCCTGACCCGCGGTCTGGACGCAATGACCGCCGCCGGCTGGGCGAGCCTGTTTTACGTAGGCATCACAGTCGGACGGTTTTTCAGCGGCTTTTTGACGATGAAATTCAACGATCAGCAGATGATCCGCATGGGACAGCTTCTGAATGCCGTGGGTATTGTGCTGATCCTGCTGCCCTTCGGCAATGCGCTGCTGCCGGTCGGTCTTGTGGTCGCCGGACTGGGCTGCGCACCGATCTACCCCAGCATCATTCACGAGACGCCGTCCAACTTCGGCAAGAATCTCAGCATGTCAATGACCGGCCTGCAGATGGCCGCCGCCTACACCGGCAGCACGCTCCTTTCACCGCTTTTCGGCGTTCTGGCGCAGAATATCACAATGAAGCTGTATCCCTTTGTCCTGCTGCTGATGCTGGTATTGATGACGGTTTTTTCCGAGCAGCTGCACAGAAAGACGGCTGCAAAACGGGCAGGAAATGCCTGAAGCTGAGTCTCCCTTTGACAAGGGAGGCTTTTTTATTTTCCCGCCCCTCTTGCTATTTCCTACGCTATCCTGTATAATAAAATCAAAAGAGGAGGTGTCCCTATGCAAAAATGTAGCCTGTGCGGCGGACGGGTCGTCAATGGCCGGTGTGAGGACTGTGGTCTGCCCATCCCGCCGGAGCACAGCTACACCCTGCGGGGCGAGAGTGCCCACTATCACCGCGTCAACGGCGAGGATGTTCCCCACCGCGTGCGGCCCGCGGGCAACCGCCCCAAGGTGGAAGGCTACGACGACGAGGAACGCACTGCCCATGTACATGAGAGCGGCACAGACCGCCACAATGCACCGCGCCCCGCGGTGCGCACGGCCCGGGTGGAGCACCACATCGAGGCACCCTCCAGACGCAGCCGCAGTGCCAATGTCGCGTGGCTTATCATCGTTGTGGCGCTGTTTTTGATTTTGCCCATGCTGCAGGTCCTGCTGCATCGTGAAATCGGTTCCTCGGTTTCCGAGCCCGTTCCCGAAATTTCCGAAGAACAGGCCATAGAGGCCGACAGCAACGCCTACGACGACCTGCGCCCGCTCGTATCCGCCGGGGGCACCGACTGGGACGGCGACCTGCCCGCCGGGCTGTACGTCGTGGGGCAGGACCTGCCTGCGGGCACCTACACGATCAAGTGCGCCGAGCACGGCACATCCATGGAGATGCACCTTGTCAACGATGCCTGCGGTGTGGAAATTTATGAGGATCTGTCCGCCTACGACGCTGCGGATTCGGGGCTGGACGATGTCCCGCTGCCCGCGGGTACGGTGCTGTTCCTGAGCGGGAACAATGCGCTCTATTTCCGCAGCAGCAACGCGCAGGTCGATGACCTGTCCACCGATACTGCCCCCAACCCGGTGACCGGCGATATTTCGTATACCCTCAGCGACAGCGAGGACAGCCTGTATCTGCTTGTGGGCGAGGACATCGAACCCGGCGTCTACGACGTGACCTGCACGGCGGGCAGCGGCTACTTTGCCTTTGACCTGCCAATGGAGAACACCCGCACGATGTATTGCAGTGCCTGGCTCTACGGCGACGACACCTATCAGGACACCCTGCACCACATCGTTCTGGCCGAGGGCACCGAGCTCACCCTCTCCAATTATAACGATATGGGGTATACCGTGATGTTCCAACCGAGCGAGACGGTGTATACTCATGAATGACAAAGAGGCAGCCTGCAAAAGCTGCCTCTTTTTGTTGGTTTATAGGGGATGAATCTATCCCTCCCGGGGGCCTTGCGGATGCGGAAACGCGCACGGAGGGGTCAAGACCCCTCCCTACAGACTGACATTCACGGGTGCTTTGTAGGGAGCGGTCTTGACCGCTCCGCTGCGGCCATGGTACAGATCCCGGGAGGGATAAATTCCTCCCCTTACATTACTTTACGTTCTGCAGCCGTTCCACTTCCTCCGCTGTCAGCTCCCGCCATTGGCCGGGCGCTAACGCGGCGTCCAGCGCCACCCCGCCGATGCTCTCACGGTGCAGGGCGTTCACACCCGCATCAAACACGCCGAACATCCGCTTGATCTGATGATAGACGCCCTGCCGCAGCGTGACCTGCACGGTCAGGCCGTCGTCGGTCAGCGGCTCGACGCCCGCGGGAGCCATCGTCTCGCCGTCGGTCAGCGTGACGCCCGCGGCAAAGCCCCGGCGCATCGCGTCGGTCAGCGGCGTGTCCAGCGTGACTACGTACTGCTTCTCGACGTGGGGGGTAGGGGAGAGGATGTCATGCGCCAGCGCGCCGTCGTCAGTCAGCAGCACAAAGCCGGTGCTCGTCTTGTCCAGCCGCCCCGCGGGAGGGGGGGGGGGGGGGGGGGGGGGGGGGG
>OLSK01000572.1_pt1 | contig 32076 bp, 25 predicted proteins | sample 1672781 | NCBI WGS metagenome assembly OLSK01 (sample SAMEA3136723, study PRJEB25190) | human gut metagenome | biome: human gut; feature: human-associated habitat; material: faeces | place: Austria | collected 2013 | reverse complement strand
CAGGTCGTGATGATCGGTTCCTATGCCGCGTACAGGCCCGCGCCGTCCCAGGCGGCGTATGCCGCTTCCAAGTCAGCTCTGGAAGGCCTTGTCAAGAGCCTGGCCCGGGAGTGGGGGAAGAAGGGAATCCGCGTGAATCTGGTTTTGCCGGGGTTCATGCTTACGGATATGACGGAGGGATTGCGCGGGAGCGTGAAGGAGGCGGCTTTGTCCCGGCACGTTCTGGGCAGGTTCAATACGCCGGAGCAGACGGCGGCGTTTCTCCTGTTTCTGCAGGAGGTGCTGACGGCCGCCTCCGGGCAGGTTTTTGATCTGGACAGCCGGATTCTTTAGGGGGTGGCCGGGGATTCCGAGGCTACCGCCGGTTGTTGTGAATCTGCGGGGCGTTCAGCGGTTTGTTCCGCGTTCAGGAGGCTTTTGATCCACGGGATGACGGCGTCTTTTTTGAAGAAGTGGTTGCGCGGATCGACGTTGGCCAGGCGGAAGAATTCGGTTCTGTCCAGCCCGGAGGGGAGGCGTTCCCCCTGCCAGCGTTTGGCGGGATCCGCAAAGCGCGGCTGGTGCAGGAAGCGGAAGGCGTCTTCCCTGCCCGCCATGCGGTAGGCCTGCGCGATGAAGCCGAAGTCCCGGTCCAGCCCCCCTTCCGTACAGATGACGGGGCGCGGAGCCAGGGAGGCGACGATGTCCGGGAAGTCGAATTGCTGCCAGAAGCCGGGTATCAGGTGGCGGATGGAGTTGGGCGCAGGGCGGGAGCCGTTGGAGGACGGTTTGGTCATGGTTTGCGCCCGTTCCAGCGTACGGCACAGAAAGTCGTTGTACACGAAGGCATAGATATCCGGGTTGAGGACTCCCAGAACCATCATGGGTTCCGTGCCCAAGGAGAAGCCGCTGAGGATGATATGGTTTTTTTGTATGAAGGGGAGTTTTTTCACCCAGTCCAGGATGCATTGGTCCGTGTAGGACGTGTAGCCCAGCCAGCTCCAGTCCATTTCCAGCAGGAGGCGCGCCAGGTTGTCGTAGTCGTTGGAGGCGCGTCCGGCCGCACGTTCCGCGTCCCCCTGTTCTCCGGCGCCCGCGTTGTCCACCACGACGGCCACCCAGCCTTCCCGGACATAGTGCCAGGCCATGGCGTTGGGACCCGGCCGGGGAAGGGGGGCGTTTTCCAGTTCCGCGGATGTCTCCGCCGCCAGTTCCTCCTTGGTCTGGTCCGACCCGGGAATGCAGAAGAGGACGGGGACGGGGCGCTGCGGTGTGGCGGAGTCCGGCACGAGTACCAGAAACGGTACGGCGGCGTTCGGGAAAGGATAGCTTTCCCATTTTTCCACCCTGTATCCCTGCCGTGGAACGGTTTTGACGAGCCTGGGGGGCTGTATTTCCTGCGAGGCCGGGAATTTCATCAGCTTTTTCATGGCCTGGCGCACCTGTTCCCGCCATGAAGGGAAGTTTTCAGGGGGCATGCCGGGTTGAAAGGCGCATGCCGGACGCACTTGTTCCAGCATGGTTTGGACAATGCCGCGTGAGGAGGTATGGCGACGGTCCGCGCGCGGCGATTGGAGGGCAGCCCATTCGGAAGGCTGGAAGGCCGCCGGGGAAGGGGAGGCCGTCCATGCCGGCAGGCAGCAGGCGAGAAGAAGAAGGGTGCTGCGGAAGAGTGTTTGCAAGGGCATGGAGGAGAGTTTGCCACGGTTTTTCCGGTTTTTCAAGAAGGCGGGGCTGGTCTGTTTTTCATCCGCTGTGAATGGGAAAGCGGAGAAGGCTGATGCCTTCCGTGAAATGTTCCCGCATTGGGGGAAGAATGCCTTCCTCCCAGTGTTTCCCGCTTTTTGCGGCTGATTATTCTTCCCCTGTCCGGCGGAGGGGTGTCAAGATGAGTGACGAAGAGGGGGGGGGAAAGCTGAGGCTTTTCAGCCCCCCTGGTTATGCCGAAGGGAGATGTTCCGCAAGAGCAGACAGACGCCGCCGTAAAGTTTCCGTAGTGTCCATAAGTTCGGCTTTTCGCCTTGCCGTAGATATTTATGGATTGCCTTTTATTCCCGACGTATTCGGGGCTTGTTTCCGGGGCGGCGGAGGGGTACTTTTCCCGGGTCATGATTTCGGAGGGGAACAGCTGTGCGGAACCGCGGGTTTGCGGGCTTGGCCTGGCTTCCGCATTCGGGCTGGGCGCGGAGGCTCATGTCAGCGGCGTCCGGCAAGGACTCCAGGTGTTGAAGCCGTTGAAGGAGTTGTGGGGTGCGGGGCATCCCTGGGGTGATGTCCGCAGCGGCTGGATTCCGGAGCGGGGCATGTTGTGCAGCCGCCGGAACGGTCCGGCGTCCCAGCTGGCCCTTCTTCTGGCCCGCCAGGCCGTGGAGGAAGCCGGATGGGGACCGCACGAGCTGGAGGACGCCGCGCTGGTTGTAGGCAGTTCCCGCGGGAACGCCTCCGGCTGGCTGAGTCCGTGGCCCGGCAGGCGGCCCATGAAGATTCTGGCCGTGCCCAATTCCCTGCACAGCGAGCTGGCCTCCTGCGTGAGCATTGAGCTGGGCATTCACGGTCCCTACCATGTGCTGGCAAGCGGCTGCGCCGCCGGGCTGGATGCCGTGGGGATGGCGGCCATGCTGATGCGGCAGGGCGTCGTGAAGCGGGCCCTGGCTGTGGGGCTGGACCTTCCCCTGTGCCGGGAGCTGCTGGGGACGTACTGGGCTTCCGGCATGCTGTCCCGGAATGGCGTGAATGATCCCTACGGTTCCGGGGCGGACGGGATGTGCATTTCCGAGGGAGGGGCGGCTGTGGTTCTGGAGATGTCCGCGGAGCCGGGCATTCATTTGAAGGATTATGTGGTGAATTCCGACGCGTTCAGCCCCCTGGGCATGCCGCCCGACGGGAAGCGCCTTGCGGAGCTGCTTGAAAGGGTTCTGAAGGGATGGGATGGAAGGGTGCCCCTGACCGTGTGTCCCCATGCCAGCGGTACGGCGGGGAATGCCCTGTCCGAACGGAATGCCCTGGAGCTTGTTTTTGGCCGGGACAGCCTGCCGGACCTGAGGATGATGAAGCCGTGGACGGGCCATGCGATCGGCGGCAGCGGCATTCTGGAGTTGGCGCTGATGCTGGCTTTTGTGCGTGAAGGGAGTCTGCCGCCCAATCCCGGCTGGGTGAGCTCCCCGTGCGGAGGGGCCGTCCCGGCGGCGGAAACGGCTCTGGAAGGAGAGCGCCTGCTGGTCAAGTCCGCCGCGTCCATGGGCGGCCATAACGTGGTGCTGAGTTTGTCCGTGAATGCCTGATTGCTGTCTCCGATATGACTGAGTATGAAAAGTCCTGAACAGTTTTTATCCGAGTTGAAGTCCGCCGGGCTGCTGCGTTCCCTGCGGAATGTGGAGTGTCTGCCCGGCGGGATGGCCCGCATGGAAGACGGCCGTGAAGTGGTGAATCTGGCCAGCAACGATTATCTGGGGCTGGCGCATCATCCGGCGCTGGTGGAAGCTTTTGCCAGAGGCGCGCGCGACGGCGGGGCTGGCGCGACGGCCTCCCGCCTGGTAACGGGGACGCGCCGGGTCCATTCCGGACTGGAGGAGGCCCTGGCGGAGCTGAAGGGAACGGAGGCTGCCGTGAGTTTTTCCTCCGGTTATGCCACGTCCGTGGGGGTGATCGCCTCCATTGCGGACGGAAATGATACGGTGGTGATGGACAAGCTGTCCCACGCCAGCCTGATTGACGGAGCGCGGCTTTCCGGGGCGCGGCTGGCCACGTTCCTTCATAACGACATGGATTCCCTGCGGAGGAAGCTGGAGCATGTCCGGCGCGTCAACCCTGCCGGGGGAATTCTGGTGGTGACGGAGTCCGTGTTCAGCATGGACGGAGACAGGGCTCCCCTCCGGGATCTTGTGCGCCTGAAGGATGAGTTCGGCGCCCTGCTGCTGGTGGACGAGGCCCACGGATTCGGCGTACTGGGCGAACATGGCGCCGGGCTGGCGGAAGAACTGGGGGTTTCCTCCGGAGTGGATTTTCAGATGGGGACGCTGAGCAAGGCGGCCGGACTGAGCGGGGGATATGTGGCCTGTTCCCGGGCGTGGGCTGACGTGATGATCAATTCCGCCCGCTCCCTGATTTATTCTACGGCTCCGCCTCCCGCGCTGGCCGCCGCCGCGCTGGCTGCGGTACGGATTATCAGCGGAGAGGAGGGGAAGGCGCTGCGCCGGCATGTTTCCGCTCTGGCGGAAGCCCTTTCCGCAGCGTTGGGGACGCCGGGGAGGCCCGTTTCTTCCATTTTTCCGGTCGTGATCGGCGAGAACGAGGCGGCCCTTTCCGCAGCGCAGAGGCTACTGGAACAGGGTTTTCTGGCTCCCGCCATACGCTATCCCACCGTGCCGCGCGGAACGGCCCGGCTGCGCATCACGGTGACGGCGGCCCACCAGCCCGAACAGATAGAAGCGCTGGGGAAAAGACTGGCGGATTTGCTGGGGCGCGTGTATTAAAGTTTTTCATCACTTATTATGAATGTTTTTTCCTGCCGTTCCCTGCATTTGGTGCTGAGCCTGTTTTTTCTTCCCATGGTGGTGGTGTATGCCGTCACCGGCTTGCTTTATCTGGCCGGTACGGATGAGAATTTTACCTCCACCGTGACGGTGCATGAGCTGGACGGCACCGACCGTCCTCCGTACCAAGCCTCTCTCCGGGAGCTGGAACGGCGCGGAGCCACGCTGCCGGAAGGGAAAGTGCGCCCGTTCAAGGGGAATTACGTGCTGGGTCCGTTGACGAGTGACCATGTGCTGTTTATCAGGAAGGGGGACGCGCTCCGCGCGGAGGTGGTGTCTCCGGGCATGTATCCCAAGTTGCTGCTGGTGCACAAGGGGAAGGCCGGATGGTGGTTTGCTTTTCTGGGATGGGGCGCCGCCTTTTCCCTGCTGGCGGCTTATGTGACGGGCATCGCCCTGATGTGGAAAAGCCCCGGCAGGCGCAGATTGATGCTGTTCACCGCCGCACTGGGCGTTGGCGCCGTTGTGGCGGGTTATCTGCTGCTTTGAGCGGTGTCATGGGGGCATCCGGTCGGGAGGGCGATATGTCTGCATGGATGTTTTGCGGGTTCTTTTTCAAGTCAGGCGCGCCGGGATGCCAGAGCTTGCATCTTGACAGGAGATGGATATTCCAGTAGGACGGACACAACGATTCCAAGAAGGAATTTCAACAACCCCATATAGGAATAATACGATGATGAACGATCCCGCTTCCCCCCAAAATCCGTCTTGTTGCAGTGGTTCCCCTTCCTGCACGGCCGCCCTGGTCCTCGGCATTATTGCCCTGGTTCTTGCATTGATAGGCTTTTTCCCGTGCCTGGGCTGGGTAGCCCTGATTCCCGCCGGTCTTCTTGCCATTATCGCGTTGATCATGAGCATTGTGGCCGTGAGCAAGGGGTCTCCCAAGGGCGCGCTTGTCGTTTCCATTATTGCCATCGTGCTGACGTTGGCGGCCTGCGGAGCCCAGGTATGGATGTTCAGCTCCGCTTCCGCCTTCGCGGAAGAACACAGGATGGAAATTCAGAAGTGTGTGGATGACGGGGCCCAGGAAATGCCGAAGAGAGGGGAATCCCGCCGGATGCGGCAGGGTCCCGCCCCCGCCGCTCCCGTTGCGCCTGCCGCCGAAAGGGAAGAAACGTACGATACTCTTTAAAGGCCGGGAAGGAGGTTTTTTCCCCGGATCATTTTTATGTTACATGGCGGGGATGCCAGGCATTCCCGCCATGATTTGTTCGGCATGATCAGGAAAGTATGGCTCCCCGTGTGGGCGGGATTATCCCTTATGCTGCTGATCCCTTCCGTCATGGCTTTGCTGATTAGTCCGGGAGGGATGAATTCCATAGCCGCTGCCGTTGCCGTGCCCCATCAGGAATGTCCCCTGTGCGGCATGACCCGCGGTTATGCAGAAATGGCGAACGGCCATGTACGCGAGGCGTGGGAATGGAACAAGGGAGCCCCGTTCTGGTTTTCCATTGGCCTGCTCAACGGCGGAGCCGCCGTGATTTACGTGTTGTGGGTGTTGATGAAGAGGTACAGAGAAAAGGATATGGATTCAGGCCAGCGGGAGCGGTGAAGGGGGACATTTCAGGGATTTTCCTTGTTTGCCGGGCTGTGACGTCCTGTTCTTTCATTTAATTCCCGTCATGAAGAGAGGGAGTTCATAAGGCAGGAAAATCTGATTTCCAACATTTCTTAAATTTCAATAATTGTTTTTGTTTCCCGGTGTTGCGGTATCATCCGGCGGAGGCGTGCGGGGGACCTGATGTCCCTGGAAGCAACCATGGCGTTTTATGCGTAACGGAAAGGCACCTTGACAGTTTTTGTCCGAATTCTTTAATTTCAAGAACGTTTCCCGGATGGGAAATGCCAATGAAAAAATGAATTATGGACAAGTCAAATGATTCGGACGGAATTCGTCCTGTTCGCGAGCCTGTTTCGCCGATTGCGGCGCTGGTGCTAGGTATTATCGGATTGGTACTCGCCCTCCTCGCCTTTCTTCCGTGTCTGGGCTGGGTGGCGGTTATTCCCGGGCTGCTTTGTGCCATTTTGTCCGTGGTTTTAGGAGTCGTCGCGGTGAGGCGGAATGACAATAGAACCTACTGCATGGCCAAAGGGGCGTTGACTTGCGGTTGTATTGCCCTGGTAGTCATCATCGGTGCGGTTATTTACCAGGGGATGATTCTGGCCCCGGTCATGAAGCAGGCGGATGTGCATACGCACGAATTCCAGCGTACTGCCCTTCGTGCCGTGAATGAGGCCAAGAAGGAGATGTGCCCGGATTCCTGTGAAGCGGTGGATCGTGTCGTCTCCGTCGTGATCAAACCGGACGATTCGTCGGAAACCGTGACTGAAACATTTCTGGAGGTGGCTCCGCCTCCGGAACGGGGAGCTACCGCCGAGCTGGAAGGCCCCGGTCCGGAACATTCCAACGAGCAGGATAAGTGATTTTTCGGGAAAAGAGAAGGCGGCCCCTTTTCCCGTTTTTGAGTGCGTCCGTTCCGGATTCCCGGTATTACGGCGGATGGCGGTCGTATATGTTCCGGGGAGCAGGCGAGGTTTGTTCTGCGGCTGTGTCCCATGAGCGCGAGCGTTTTTTATGAACCATGGAGAAAGGGCTCGCCGGAGGGCTGGTGAATGAATTGAAGTGATGGAGCAGGCAATTCCTGAAATGTTTATTCTGTCCGACGGGGGATGGAGTAGTTGGAGGGAATGCTTAAGCAGGGGTGATGATTGAAAACGTAAACGGCGTTGAGATGGAGATATGGGAAGATTCCTGCTCGGTTGGGATGCGGATGGAATAGTCATGCCGCGCCGTGTTCCGGTTTTGCGGGGGGAAGAGCCTGCCGCGGAGGGCTCATGCCACTTGATGATTGTTTCAATAGTTTTGGAATCAACGGACTAGGCCCTGAGGAACAAGGTGCGTTTTCAACAGATGATGGGAGAAATGGAGCCGATGCGAGGCATCATTTCAATTGAACCATCATCCATATGAATCAGTCCATATCAGAATCTGCGCAGGGTATGCCTGCGGAACAGCCGGGAATGACGTTTTTCATTCCCTGTAAAGCGAATAATGCCCCTCTGCTGGTGGAGGCGGTCCAATGCATCCGCTGGAGCACTCCGGAAGCGGGCATTGTTGTTCTGGACGACGAGCGGGCTCCGTGCCCCCAAACCGTGAAGGAAGTACTGCGGCCCCTGTCCGTGGGATGGAAGCTTTTGAAAGAAACGCGCACGTCTTCAGACCATGCGGTCTCCATCCTTTCCCTGATGGCCCAGTCCATACGGCATCCGGAGGATGTGCTGGTGCGCACCAAGCCGGACAATCTGGTCCTGTGCGCCGATTTCCTGAGGAATTTCGGACGCTCCGGCTCCGGACTCTGCGGTACCTGCCTGCGCTCCGGTCTGCTGAGCAATGAACTGTATGCTTTGAAACCCGCGGTTTTGCAAGCCATCCTCCAGCATTTGGAACAGTCTTCCTCCACGATGAAATGTCCGGAAGGCGCTGTGGTTCTGGGGGCGTTTACCGCCTTGTTCCCGGATGGAGCGCCGCTGCTTGCCAAGGCATGGACGCGCGGCTCCGGGGGGCCCCTGTGGGGGCATTACAACTGGATGACTTTCCCGTCTGCGGAATCACTGGCGGACATGGATGTGGTTTCCATGAGCCGGCGCTACCAGGACAAGGTGGCGCGCTCTGCACGGATTTCCGTCATGAGGTGCCTGCGCCGCACGCTTGGTGTTCCCCGCACTTCCGATAATTCCGAGGCCGCCGCTGAAGAACAATAACCGTATTCTCCGGGAATGGGTTCAGGGAAAGGCCCGGCGGCGTTTTTCCCCTTTTCCCGGCGGATGTAAACATTCAACGAAAAACAAGATGAACAAAAACGATAATTACCTGCCAGTTCCGCAACAGTCCGGAGACTTTCAACATTATCCTGCTGCCATGGCCTCTGATGATGATTTTTCCCCCATGCCGTGGCCCAACACCTGGTACCCCGTCAGCCCCGTGGGGCCGGAAACGGAATATCCGTGCCCTTGCGGGGAAGGCGATTCGGGAACGGCCAGTACGGATAACAACAGTGTGGATTTTTCCATTGAATTCGGACGGTTTCCCAAATGGGCCGAATTGAGCGGAGGACGTCTGATGCTGAACCTGAATATGATGGATGCCAGCTTGTGCTGGGGCAGGGCGTTCCAGTACCAGCATGTCTCCCAGCGGCGGCTGGAAGTGGTGGAGGCTCCAAATGTCTCCGGCGGCAGTCCGGAGCCGGACGATGTTTCCCAGGCAGTGGTAAAGACGGAACGAGGTTTCCCCCGTTATTATGATTTTGCCTCGGCAAGTGTCTCCGGGGGTGCTGCCGTGCCGTACGGGAGTTCCGGGCAGTTTAACGACAGGATGCGGCGCGTCACGGTGGATGGCACGGCCTATCTGGAGGAAGTGCTGGGAGACGGGACCATCATCCGGTTCCGTCCCAATTTTCCCTTGTTGCAACATATCATCACACCGCTGGGCGTGAAAATTACCGCTGCGGAATTGGCTGCGGAACTGCAGGTGGTCTGGTCGGAAAATGACTCAAGGCCTTCTTCCGAAGTTGAATCCTTCAACGCTCTTTCCTGGTACAGCCTGAAACAGGTCTGGAATAAAACGGACGGCCTGCTGGACCTGAGCGACGTCCAGCGCATCAACTGGTATGCTCCGGAGGATGTGACAGGGCGCCGCAACGACGGTACCTACACCGTCCGCAATAACGCCGTTCCCATCAAGACATGGAAGCTTTCCTGGTCTTTCCTGGAAGAGGATACTCTGGTGGCCCGCGGCGTTGATGAAGACCATCCGGAAGTGGCCCAGAGGATGCTGCAGACGTTCCGCATTGAAGAACCTGGCGGCTTCGTCAGCGAGTGGCGTGGCGGTCTTTATCCGGACGACCTTACGCTGATCAAGGGGGAAGGGGATGATGCCATCAGCATTGTGACCCAGTGCCGTCCGGCCCCGGGAAGTGAATACGTGGTGGCCAAGGAACCCAACGGGCAGGCCATGGTAGCCGGCGGCTACTACACGGACACAAAGGAAAAATTCAAGTACGTTTACACCGGCGTGGCCGGAACGGATAATGCCGTGCTGTGCTCCGCGGAAAAAGAGGTGTACCAGCGCCGTATGTATGGGGATGTGCTTGTCTCCCGGACGGAAGGGTACGGAACACCGCTGGAAAGAACCTGGACGTATGAATACGGCAGTGACGCTTCTTCCTCCAATTATGGCAAACGTATCAGGGAAACGCACCCGGACGGCTCCGTGGTGGAGATGGAGTATGATTCCAGCGGAAATGTGACTCAGCGAACGGAACCGTGGTGTGGAGATATCCAGATGAGAACTTCCTATTCATATGCAGAGGAATTATTCAATGACAGAAGGCTGACGTTCAAAACCGTGAGTTTGGTAAACGGAACGAAGGCAGAGAAAATACATGATATCTCGTATACTTATACAAATTCCACGGGTATTTATTCTAAGATAGCCGTGCAAACTTGTGCAGGGCCATTTGCTGATCCTAATCCAACCAAAACAGAATGGTATGTAGACCATCCATCCTGCATTTATGCAAAAGGAAGACTTAAAAGGCAAGTGAACATGGATGGTTCTGAGCGGCTTTATGAATATGCCCTGTGTTCTGAATATGGCGCATCATGGAAATGTACGGAAACATTGGGAGCCGAACATGTAATAGTGTCCGGCAACTCCACAAGAACTGTTCATTACTATGCGGAAAACGGGGATGAAATTGCTACGGATCATTTGGTCCACGTATCTTCCGATTTCGTGTCTGTTGATTTTCAACAGATGACTTATGATCATTCCCACCGGGTAATTCGGACGGATTACGCCAATGGTCTGCATTCCTCGGCGGAATGGAGTTGTGCCGGTCCTCGGTGGGAAACGGATGTACGAGGCTTGCAGACTCGTTATATTTATGACGGAGCCAAACGTTTGGTATGTATAAAACGGGATTCCGCTGTCCCGGTGGAAAATTGGAACGGGATGGAAATGACATCCACCTGTCCGGACTCCATTACGGAAATGACCTATGATGGGGCAGGCAATACTCTGTCCGTAAAAAATTCTACGGGAGATAAAGCAACCGCTGTCTTTACGACTTATGATCTATTAGGACGTGTTGTATCACGTACGGATGAATTGGGAAGGATAACCTTGTATTCTTATTCTCCGGATGGCTTGACAACAACGGAAACCTTGCCTACGGGGGCTACGCTGGTTACCAGGCTTTTACCGTCAGGCCTGGTAGCTGAAGAATCCGGTACCGGACGTGAGGCGCGTTATTATGAGTATGAAGGAAGCCTTACCTCAGCAATTAGAAAGTATATTTATTTGGATTCTTCCCATCGGAGGCAAATAGGAAGTATTATATATGATGGAATGGGGCGTCTTATTATGGATGAAAAAACAGTTTCCTCAACCGACCTTTACACCAGTACAAGGCTTCTTCTTGTTCGCAATGCAAGGGGATTGATAGAAAGCGGGACTATGCAGGATGGGATCGAGTTCAGGTGCCAATATGATCAATTGGGAAATCTGAGAGGCAGAAAAAAAGGTTTTTTTGTGGATGACCCTTCTCTGTATGTGGGTCGCTATTTTAGTACGTGCTTCAGGAAGTTGCCTATGGTTCCTTCCGGAATTCCTCAGGAAACTGCGCAATTGGTTTTTAAGGAACACTGTGAGATACTTGAAAGACCGGGGATGGTAGATTGGACGGAGTGTACCTACGAACTCGTTTCTCGGAAGGAGGCTGTTTTGTCTTCCCTTGATTCACTGACACTTTATAAGGATAAATATGGTCGCTGGTCTTGGGAAAAAGTTTATAACGAAAACGGCAACATCCGTGTTTTACGCGGAAAAGATGGTTGTGAGAGTGAGGAAGAAGAGGTGATTTTAAACAACGATCTTATACGTTCAACGGATATGAATGGAGCCGTGACCAAATACAGCCGTATTTACAGTACTGTGGGAGATACGCTAACGGTTCGGGATGCGCGCGGAAAAGATGTAGTCATTGCCAGTGATATTGGAGGAAGGGAAATACATAGGAAGGACGAAGATGGGAAAATAACCACGACTGTGTATGATTTCGCAACGGGATTGCCGGAGTGTGTTACGGCGCCGGATGGAAAACAAACATGGTCCTCTTATGATCTGCGGGGCCGGTTGACTTGCCGGTACGGTACGGCTGTTTATCCCATGAAATGGGAATATGATGACAGAGACCGTATTATAGCCTTGCATACATACCGTTCCCCCAGTGCCACACTTGATACGATTCCTTCTTCCACTGCGGATGTAATGCGTTGGAATTATGATTCAATCTCGGACATATTGTTGAATCAAACGTATGCCGATGGATCCTTTACTTCCTATACTTATGATGAGTGGGGACGAGTGGTGACCCGGAGGCAGTCCCGAGGAGTAGTGTCTACATATGAGTACGATAACATAACAGGAAAGTTGAGTTCCGTTACGCATAGCGATGGAACGCCTTCCGTATTTATCACCTATGATAGAAGGGAGCGTATTTCTACTATTCAGGATGCTTCCGGTTCCCGGAGTGTGGAATATGCCGGATTTGAAGAAGTGGCGTCGGAGGTAACTTCCGGTTTAATAGAAAGCGTGCTTGACTATCAGCGTGATTCCTTGGGGCGTTTATCCGGGTATACACTTTCTCTCCATGGTACAATGGTGCAACAGGTCCTAATGGAGTATGATTCTACAGACCGTCTTTCTGCCGTGTCGTTCAATGGTTCATCCTTTATTTATGAGTATGATGAGGTCACGGGCTGGCTCAATAGTTTGACCTATCCGAACGGCTTGGTCAGGAACACGGCTTATCATGCCAATCTTCCACTACCGATCTCCATGGCCTATGTGAAAGGGGCCCCTGCCACACCTGCACTCAAGCATGCCTATACCTGGGACAATATGAGGCGTCCCTCTGTACGGGAGGATTATGTGGGTTCCACGGTCATTGCACGCCGTCATTCGTACGCCTATAACAGTCGTGGCGAATTGATAGGAGACACGATGAATGCGGACGGCTCCTTCGGTTATGCCTATGACAACATCGGCAATCGTCGGACTGCGGCGGAACAGGGGATTTCCAGCTCCTACCAGAGCAATAACCTGAACCAATATACTTTCGTGACACGTTCCGGAACGCCCTTCACGCCTGAGTATGACGCCGATGGCAACCAGACCGGCGTGAACACTTCCACGGGAACCTGGTCTGTCCAGTATAATGCGGATAATCGGCCGGTTGTCTTTACGCAGGGAAGCAAAAGAGTGGAATGCGTGTACGACTACCTTGGGCGCCGTGTGGAAAAAGTGGAATACAATGGAAATACCTTGACCAAGCGCACAAGGTTTGCCTATATGGGATATCTGATGATAGCGAGCATGGACTGTACGCAAAACACGACTAATCCTCCCTTGCTGGGAACGTGGTTCTGGGATCCGTCAGAACCGGTGGCGACGCGCGTACTGGCCATGTGTACGCACAACGCAGACAAGAGTGTAGCGGAGACGCGCTATGTGGCGCATGACCTGCTCAAAAGTGTGAGCGCCCTGTACGATGCGTCGGGAATAAGACAGGCAAGGTTTGAGTACACTCCCTACGGAGAAACCTTGACAGAGGAAGGTTCCTGGGCTTCATCAATGCCGTTCCGTTATTCCAGCGAATACCGAGACGATGAGCTGGGGCTGATCTATTACAATTACCGCCATTACAATCCGCAGGATGGAAGATGGATTTCTAGGGATCTGGTTGGAGAAGAAGGAGGGGAATGTCTATATGGATTTGTAGGAAATCAAGTATCTCTCTATTTTGATGCTTTAGGTTTGAAAGCAAGTCTCCAAAAATGTATTTTTAAAGTAGAAGCCGGGCATCTTGGAGAAATAAATCAAAGGAAAAATGATTTTGAAAATAATCGTTTACCTTCGGCCTCGACTCCTTGTGATAAATATTATCCAATAAGTTGTGGGAGAACTCCGAATGGAGGTATGTTGTGGGGTTCTGAAGAAGCAAAAAAAAGACGCTCTGTACCCACAAGAGATAAGGATGGGTATTTGAAAGAAATGTCTAAGCCAGGTGATTCAATTCTATCAGATGAATTTAAACGTAAGATTCCTCAAGCTGAAAAAGACGCTGTCAAGGAGTGTGAGAACAAGAAAACATGTTGTTCATCAATTGAAATAGTTGTTTCTTGTCGTCCTAGCAGGTCCATGAAGGGAGCAAAGGAAAAAGATAAAATTGTAAGATTAGCATGTTCATATAGAAATACTTATACATGTAAAAGAAGTAAAAAACAACCAGCAAAATGGAAAGAAAAATTATTTTTAGAAAGAATACAATAATTTTATTGATGCAATGAAATTTTTATCATATATTTTAACGTTTATATTTTGCAATATTTCTCATATTCATGCAGATCAATACAATGTGTATGAACTTGAAAGAAAATATGTAGAAAGCAATTGCTTATCAACTCTCATTACATTAAATCATGATAGAGAATATTCTGGTGAATTTAAGGAGACGGAAAGTAATGAAGATGATTTACTTTCTTCAGGTTCCATTATTTTTTATATAAAAAAATCTAACATGGTTTTGAAATATAGTTCAAAAGCAAATTTTGATAAAATTTATAACAATTATAATATTTCTGAAGACTATGATGAACCTTTTTTAGCCAATGGGGGTTTATATCTTTTTTCTAATGAGCAGAAGCAGAAATATTATGCCTGTTTTATAGAATGGGATATAAAAGTTCTACGGAGAAATAAAACTGTTTATCCCCGTGTTGCTCTGATACCACTGTCTAATATTAAGGATTCTGTTTTTATTGCAACGGATTGTGAAGTTATATTTAGTGGGCGGGCACTGGGAATACGCTCGTGGTTTCCATTCAATATTTCCTTATTAGAGTAATTGATCCGTTTTTATTTATTCATCTCGTTCAAGACTATGGTTAGAGTTGCGAAAAATTTCTCTAAGATTTGCTTACTTAAGAGAGAGTATTTTTGTACGAAGAGTCACGAACTCGGCAGGTGAAGTTTGAGTATGGGCTTCATGGAGGAGTCTAACGAGGGAAGGAGCATAGGTCTCATTAATATTGTTCCTCTGTTTCAAATAATTAATTTTTTATAAATTATTGAATTAGTATGAAAAGATATTTCGTGTATATATTTATTATTTTTTCTGGCGCAATATCTGTATTATTCATTTTAATAAAATTTAAAGATATTTCTGTTCCTAGTGAACCATTTATACATTCAAGTGTATTTGAAAGAAAGGGGGGATTAACGAAATCTTATGTAGCATATGCAAGACATTCCTTGCCGGAAAGCGAAGAGCGTCGTACTGTCGTATTGCCGGATGATGCTACTACATCTGATCTTTACAATATTTTTTGTCAAATGGGTTCTAATCCCAAGTGTGTAGAATTAGATATTGTTCAAACTAATAATCCCGGAAGTATTTATTTTGTAAATTATGCAGTAGGGAATAATTTAGTTGTTTCTACAGTTGCGGATTATTTGTCTGAACCAGCCTATACGGAAAAGGAAGATTCTGCATTGAAGGTTTACAGGATACGTTGTTATGAGGACCATTATGTTTCCAAGGACGGGATGACAGATCATTCCACTATTTTGGAGGAGTTGCAGAATTTGTATGAGCGGCATATCCCTTTTTGTGTCCTCATATCCTTTGAGGATGTAATTCCGTTGAAGAAGATATGGAGTTTACTACTTGATGTTTATTGTTATTCTGATAGCCGTGTATATTTTTTATTACCGCATAATGATGGTGAAAAGGATGGAGCACTGAATAATGAAAAGATTTTTTGATTAACCACTCTATTCTTATGCATGCCTGCGAATGGCTATATTTTTTTCACTTTCGAAAGAGAATGTGTTGCAGGATTCAATTGAAGGGATTTTTTTGCAAGTTGTTTAAGGTACCAAGATCGAGATTCATTCATGGTGAGGGATAATTTTGTTTTGTAAAATTAGAAGTTCCATATGATGAAATTTACTGATCAAACATGCGAAGTTTGAGTATATGGATATTGATGGTAGCAAATAGGGATGCTGCACAACATCACCGATGCACCTATTTCCAGAAATAGTAAGGGAAGGACAACAAGGAGTGTTTTTGTTTCCAATAAGGGAGACAAGAGAAATAGTTGTAAACGGAGAAAAAAGAAAAAGCGAATGAAATCCAGTGTAATATATATACTCTTTTGTGGTATTTTTCTTTTCGGTACTTTTTTATCTCATGGAGAAGAAAAAGTATCAGGAAAGAAGGAGGAGGAGAATGTAGTAGAGCAAAACAAGGAGATCGTATTAGCAATAGCCAGGAGTCAGGCTATATTCAAATTCTTGTTGGTAGATATGCTTCCTAAAACGGAATCTCACCCCCTCTATCTGGAGGGTTCCGAATATTCTGTTTCTGGTGATGTGGGTCAATTTAATGCACGGGACAGTATTGGCATTGTGCATTGCAACCCGAAGAGTGAGAATACAACCTATATTGGGGTCAGAAAGTATAAGGCGTATTTGATCATTGTGGATTATCCCGGTGAGTACTTCAGTTACTTTGACCGGAAGCACACCAATTGGTCTGTAGGTTCTATTTTGGAAGGCCAGTTGGAAGATGTGATTGAACATTCCATTCCTCGAACTTCTGGCGGAGTTTCCTGTAACGACAAGTTGTCTGTTTATTGGTGGAAACGTGGGGTGGATGCTTCCATCCTCAAAAGCCCTGAACAATTTTCTACGCTTGTAGCAAAATATTTGTTATTTCTGAAAGAGCGTGAGTGTACTCCGTTTCAAAGAAGGGTGGAATGCGATTTATCTCCCAAGTTATATGAAACCCTGATCCGGCTATTTGAAACGTTGAGGATCCGGGAGAACAATAATCCTAAAATTCCCGATGTAGGAAGTGACGTATTTTTAGAGAATATGAAGTTATTAGAGGGTGTGTACAGGGAGATGGAATTTTATGAACTCATCAGGAATGGCAAGAGTTTTTGTTTTACATTGGGATATCGTGATTATGATGAAAATTCCCTGCCTTTTTATATAGATATGCTATGCAATTCTTTGAGTATTTATATTAAATATAGTAATAATGGTGTGATAAAGTGCACAGCGGAATGTTGTATGTTCTGTATTACTAGAGAAATAAATGAAATTTTTAAAAATCGTATTTATTAAAGTAGCTATTCCCAAAGATAAGAATTAGATATTAAAGCCGGGATTTTTTGAGAACTCCCGGCTTTTTTATGAGAGTCGTGATTCTTACGAAAAGAAATAAAAGGGGAATATGAAGAAACCTCCTTGACGAAACATACTCGAAATTCTATTTGTTATATGGAATCAGAGTCTGATGATATATGAGTGCCGTGATTGACGCCATGCCTGATATGTTATGAGGATAGAGGGGATTCATGGTACACCGGAGAGCTTGATATCATGGGATTCATTGAAATTTGAAACTGAAAAAAATCTTTAAAATGATTAGAAGTATTGTCACTTTATCACTGCTTCTTTTTGGAGGAGGCGAAGTGGTTGCGGATTCTCAAAGTTATGCAGAACAGGAGAGGGAGTATGTGTGGCTGTTTGATATGAAAATCAAGCTGTTGAATAGTCATGAAGATATGTTGAAAAGTTCCGTTAATTCTTACATACCTTACCATGAAGAAAACCGCCTGATCAAAGAACCGAGGTGGATGTATAATACTTATCTCAGCATGCAGGAAAAGCAGGGGAAGAAATATGATGTATTTTATGCGTGTATTTCCAAGTTGGAGAGGTGTGACTTTCTGTTCATTAAAGATAATATGGCAGTGGTATGTTCTCCTTATTTGAAGATACCTGGATCAGATGAGAAGATTTATAATTCGGGGGAGTTGGAATATTTGATCAACGAAGTAGAGGAAGAACTTTTTGCGGAGGAAAAGCCGGAGAAGGTGATGGAGCTGGTGAGCCGGCTTCATGCTTTAAAAGAAGCCTGCTGTAGCGAAGAAATTTGTTCGCGGTCACTTCCTCCGGAAGTTGCTCAATCGCTTGTAAAAATCATGAAAAATTTTAGGGGGTTACAGCCGGAGGGAACATGGCTGAATGGTTATGAATTAGAAGCGATACATGATTACATGCAGGACGAGGAACCGCCGGAATTCTGTTTTTACGGACTTGGTTCCTCCTTGTTTGGCGCATCCATATGGCATCGTACTGTGCCGGGGGCTCCGACAGTCTATGTGGTATCGATTTTCAATGACGTGATCAAGTATGTTAGAAGCGAGCCTGCCAATGCGCAAGGTGAATTGGATTGGTTGAAAGAGGAAATGGAAGAATTGCCGTTTGTAAGAGACTGTCATTAAGGATGGGGTGATCCGTCTCCAGGAATAGATCCACCAGATAAGTTAAGTTTGATAACCTGACCAACGAATATGAAGCTTATTGGAATAATAAAAGGATCAGATGAATAATAGATTTATCATTAAGAAATGACTATTTTCTCTGCTTGTTGCCTTTTTCCTGTTGCAGCCGTTATCGGCCAGTTTGGCAACGGAGCGTGAAGGCGTTTTTCTGGAATGGATTGATCAGCATATTAAGTTGATTGAAGATCATTCAGAAGTATTAAGAAAGTCTGTATATTCCTATTTATCTTGTTGTGACCAGGACATATTACTTGGTGAGTGGGCGTATCTTTATCATCATGTTTTAAAACAAAACGGAAATAAATATGATGTATTTTTTGTATACGTTGGTGAAGATGTCGAAGGGAAATTTATTTTCATTAAAGAAAATCAGGTGTTTTTATGGATACCTTACATGAAAGTGCCTGATTCTCCTAAAAAATGGACTTTTGCAGAATGGAATTCTGAGATTTGTCTCCTGGAACAAGATTTGGTGATGAGAGCGGAATCTCAGGATGCAGATCCCGATGTTATTCTAGAAATTGGTAGAAAATTAAAGAAGTTAAAGGATGCATCTTTGGAAATGGAGGAATATTTCAATCCTATCCGGTCAGAAATTGTTGCATCTATTCGCAAGGTTATGAACCAGTTTTGGAAATTACAAGTATCCGTGAAAGGGTTTAATACGTTCGATTTTTACACACTGAGCGATTATCTTCATTTCATGGGGCCTTCCCACGAATTTTTCTTTTATGGCATGAATACAAATATCTTTGGTGCATCAATCGTTGGGCTGACAGGCTCCGGAACGCCTTCATCGGAAATTCAATATCTCATGAGAAGGTTGGCGAGTTATGCAATGAATCCTGTAGTGAAAAAGGACGTTCCTACCATATTATTTGACGCAGAAGACGTGGATGAAAATCCGTTTATTAAAAAATATTGGTAGTTCTTGAGAATAGTTCTTCTGTTGAAATCCGGAGGATGAAAGGAGTATCTCCATCGGTACTTGGAAAATTACCGGATTGAGTGCAGAGTACTTAGTTTACCATAGTATTTCCAGTGTGTTTGACTTAGTGCGGCTGGATTCATGGAGTCCGCGTAAACATTTGTGTATCTTGATTTACAAGATGGAAGTATTGATAAGGTTCAAGAATAAGACGAAGAGGGGGACAGGAGATAGCGGAGACCGTGATGATGCAGGTGGTTTGAAGGCTTCCATTGGAATATGTACTATCAATGATCACCCATTCATGACCGGGTGAATATCCCTGCTGCAAGGGGCTCTTTTTGCGAGTGGGACTAGGTATCCTGGGAGAGATGTTTTAGTTATGGAATGGCCATGATTAGTTGGTCAAAGTTTGAATGGATGATGGAGGAACCGGAACGCTTCATTCAAAGTTGATTTTAATGGTGGCTTATTCATCTCATTGTAAGGCTGTTTTGCGGGTGATTGTTTTTTCGTGACGGTTTAATCAGCCAGAAGCTTTTCATTTTAAGTCGATTTTTCCTATGGAGAAGACATTTGGGATTCCGCTTGCTTGTGAGAAGAGAAGATGGGACTTTTTGGTACTTATGAAAAGACAATGACGATTGGTGGTGGCTTTCTCCTTCTTCTGTAATATTGTGAATTTTCCATATATTTAGGAACTATTGTTGCAGGAAGCCGTGGATATTTGAGCAAAGGCTTAGGCTGTGAGATTCCGTTTGGATGCAAGGTGTTTGCAAGGGAGTTTTACAGGATTCTTGGCGTAATGCCTTCGCTCTTTTCAGGATAGAAGTTTCAATGAAGCAGGAATTCTGCTGGGCAGAGAGGTTCCGAGTAGATGAAAGGAACGGTTTTACGTTCCGGAAATGTTGAGTCTGAAACCTGATTTTTTGCCGGGAATTATAGCTTTTTGATTGGGAACAAGAGGTCCTATTTTTTCATGTCATCATTTTTTGATTTTTTTTGGAAGTTACGATTTTTTAATATATGTTCGTTTTATTTGCGTTGCGTGTGGTTTCTAACATTTTTTGCTAGGCCCACTTGATTTTATATATATAGTTTTTGGATATTGTATGAATATTTGAATGTCCATCTCTAGATCAATCGAATTAAGAAAGAATACATCAGGAAGTTACAAGGTTAGACTGACCATTGACCGGGGAAACAAATATTGTGGAGCCAGAAAGTCTCTCGGCCTGGGAACTCACCACGAAGAGTGTGCGTTAAGACGCGCTTATCTGATACGGTGTCTACTTTTCCATATGGGATGGTTTCCCGGAGGAAAGATTGCCGTAAAGAGACAGTCCGGCAAAGATGGCAAGAGGATTTTCTGGTCGGGAGTAGAGCGTTCCCAGGATCAAGAGATTCTGAGAATAGGAGGGAGGAAGGGCCGCTTGGATGAGGGCGGGACCATGATGATTTGGTATCAGGTTAACGGTCATGGAGAGATTCGATGTCATCGGCTGCGCATTTCCGGCTGGAAGACGGATGACCAGGAAGGCGATTTGAAGGTTCTAACCCATGGATTGCAGCATTGCGCGACGGAACAGCGGCAGCATCCCTGCCGGATTTTGGGTATTCAGATTGCTTCGGATCCGGATGTTGCGGAAGAGGAGGGGCCTCAGACGAAGTTAACTAAGGGATGTAGAACAGAGTAGCATTGGAGATAGGTATTTGGTTTCCTGGTATGCAGTTCAGCCATAACGGAAATGACCGCGGATTTTGAAGGTTCTTTTGAGCAAAGAGGGCGTGTTCTACTTCAGGAACTGGAGAACCTGCCGGGGGAGGAAGCCTTGTATGGTTTTCTAATCCGGCAGGGGAATGTTCTGGTTCCGTTGGCCGAGGAATGGAAGACTGATGTCCAGTTGCTGCAGGGATGCCAGTACCGGGTCTGGCTTCATCTGGAGTTGAAAGATGGCGTCGTCCAGATTCATGCCGATAGTGATTCCCTCATCAGCCGCGGATTGATGACCTTGTGGGTCCGGTTGTTTTCCGGGTTGACTCCCGGGGAGGTGATGGCAGCAGATGAGAGTTTGCTTCATCGAAGCGTTTTAAGCACCTGGCTGGTTCCATCCCGTTCAAATGCCTTGGGGAATATGGCGTCCAGAATCAAGCTGGGGGTATTGAAGTTGAGGAAGGGGGCATAGGGTGGGAAGGGAGGCGAGGTATCTCTTGAGAGGAAGGGGTCATTGGTTTTCGGCAAGGAGGAGGCAAGGCCCGGGGAAAGGGATGGTCTTTTTCCGGCGGACCGCACATGATGTCGGAGATTCTATGAAGAGGGAGAAAGTAAAAGGATTTTTATTATGAATGAGGAGTTGAAGATTTACGTTCATTTGTTTGTGTATGCGGGAGATGCGGATCTTGTCAGGGAAAATTTGCTGTGCATCCGTCATGCAGTGCCGGAAGCGGGGCTGGTGGTGGTTGACGACGGGAGGCATCCATGCCCGAATGGAGTCCGAATCCAGGCGGAGGAACTGGGCGCCGAGTGGCGGGTGTCCACATGGGAGCGCGGCGGTAATCTGAGGGGGAAGGAATGCATTGAGGGAATGCTTGACGAGATGATACGGAGTGCGCGCCATGAAGAGGATTCTTTGGTGAAGATTGATGCGGATACCGTGATGATGTCCGGAGACGAGCTACGGTGTTTTGCGGGCCGGAAGGATTTGATTTTCTGGGGCAGTGGTTCCGTGGAGCAGCGTATTTACGGGTGTCTGTATGGCATGAAGGCGCATGCCGCCAAACGGGTCCGGGAGTATGTGCAGGAACTGGAACTGTTGCCGGATGCTCCGGAAGATATCGTGATCGGCACCAGCGCTTTTAATTTGTATCCTGGGGAGGAGAGGCACCTGGTTACCCCTCCCTATGGGCCGGAGGCTCCGGATAGCGGATGGACGGCCTATTATTGGGGGCGTTATCCGGACGTGAAGGGATACCAGCGTTTTACGATGGTAACGACGGGGAATCCTCCCCCTGCACCTCTGGGCAAGCGCCACCGCCTGCCCGTGATGAAGGAGCTGCGCCGGATTGCAGATCTCCGCCGCCGACTGGCATGAGGAAAGCGGATGGTGGTTTCTTTTGCAGGAAGAGGGCTATGAAGCCGATTGTGGAACGAATGGTGGATACGGTGCTGTCTGTGTGTCAGGGACCGTGTTTTTAGGGGTGATAGGGGTGGGGCGCCGGGGATGGATGGCAGGTTTGACTGTTTTATTTTTTGTTCTGTGTTTATGGAAAGACCCCGGAGGAAATAGAGTTTTCCTTCCGGGGCCTGAAGAGGGGGAATAAGGTATGTTATTTTTTAGCGGGCAGTTTCACCTGGATGTGAATGTCGCGCAGTTGGCGTTCTTCCGCCGGAGCGGGGGAGTCGCTCATGAGGTCCGCGCCGCGGTTGTTTTTCGGGAAGGCGATGACTTCACGAATGGATTCCGCATCACAGATCATCATGACCAGGCGGTCCAGGCCCAGAGCCAGGCCGCCGTGCGGGGGTGCTCCGAAGCTGAAGGCGTCCAAGATGTGCCCGAATTGTTCGCGAGCCTGTTCTTCCGTGATGCTAAGGGCTTTGAACATGGCGGATTGCAGGTCGCGTTCGTGGATTCGGATGGAGCCGCCGCCGAGTTCCGTGCCGTTGAGCACCACGTCGTAGGCTTGGGCGCGGAGGTCGGCGGAGAGTTCTCCCTTGAGCAGTTTTTCTTCGTCTTCCTTGACGGGACGGGTGAACGGATGGTGGATGGCCGCCCAGCGTTGTTCTTCCTCATCCCAGCCGAGCAGGGGGAATTCAATGACCCACAGGAAGTCGCGCTCCTTGTTGCCCTTGAGGAGTTCCATGAATTCGGCGCATTGCAGGCGCACGCGGCCCAGGATGTCGCAGGAGGGTTCCCACGGACCGGCGGCAAAGAGAACGAGGTCTCCAGTTTCAATGTCCAGGGCTTCCGTGAGTTTCTGCTTTTCTTCTTCAGAAAGGAATTTGGAGATGGGGCTTCTCCAGTCGTCTTCACGCACCTTGATGTAGGCCAGACCCTTGGCTCCGGCTTCCACGGCGGTTTTCGTGAGGGTGTCTATCTGACCGACGGAGGCGGTTCCGAAGCCTTTGGCGTTGATGGCCTTGACCACGCCGCCATTTTGCACGGCGGAGGCGAATACCTTGAAGCCGCTGTTTTCAAAGATGGAGGAGACGTCCGTGAGTTTCATGCCGAAGCGGCGTTCCGGCTTGTCAGAGCCGTACTGGTCCATGGCTTCCTTCCAGGTCATGCGCGGAAAGGGGGTGGGGATGTCCACGTCCAGGGCTTCCTTGTATACGCGCTTGAGCAGTCCTTCCACCAGGTTGTAGATGTTTTCCGGCGTGATGAAGGAGGCTTCAATGTCCACCTGCGTGAATTCCGGCTGGCGGTCCGCGCGCAGGTCTTCGTCACGGAAGCAGCGGGCAATCTGGAAGTAGCGTTCCATGCCGGCCACCATGAGCAGCTGCTTGTATTGCTGCGGCGCTTGGGGGAGGGCATAGAATTTGCCGGGGGCCAGACGGGAGGGGACCAGGAAGTCGCGCGCGCCTTCCGGCGTGGATTTGGAGAGGATGGGCGTTTCAATTTCCAGGAAGCCGTGTTCATCCAGATAGTCCCGTGTGGTTTTGGTTACGCGATGGCGGATCTGCATGTTGCGGGCCATGGAGGGACGGCGCAGGTCCAGAAAACGGTATTTGAGGCGCAGGTCTTCGTTGGAGAGGGCCCGGTCCAGCTGGAAGGGGAGCACGTCCGCCTTGTTGATGACGTTGAGAGCATTGGCGGAGACTTCGATTTCCCCAGTGGGGAGGTCCGCATTGGTGGTGTCCACCGTGTCCGTTTTTAAGCGGGCTTCCACCGTGCCGGAGATTTGGATCATGTCCTCGGAGCGGAGCTGCTGGGACGCTCTGGCCACGTCCTGGCTGACTTCCGGGTGGAAGACTGCCTGGGTGATGCCGGTGCGGTCGCGCAAGTCGATAAATATGACGCCGCCGTGGTCGCGGACGGAGTCTACCCAGCCGATGAGGGTGGTCGGCTTGCCAATGTCTGCAGCGCGCAATTCGCTGCAGGTATGAGTGCGGTATGAGTTCATCTTTGTTTGAAATGGATGGTGGTGAATGCTGGATCAGGCACGGTTCGCCGCGGTTGCAATGGAGTCGAACAGGTCTTCCATGGCTATTTGGGCGGAGGTGCGTGCCGTCAGGTCGCGCAGTTCCAGGGTGGGGAATTCATCGCCGACCACCAAGGCCAGACGTGCCCCGGATTTGACGGCTTTCTGCATCTGTCCGTTGAATTTGGTGAAGGTCAGGGGGATGTCCACGCTGTAGCCCTGGTCACGAAGGGCCGAGGCGATGGAGAGTACTTCCGCACGGCGGTTTTCGGACGCCTGTATGATGAAGACGTCACATCCCGCAGCCGCCAGCGCCGCTTCTTTCAGTGCCCTGGCGCGGGGCGTCTGGTCGATGAGATGGCCGATGACGGCGTCTCCCATGGCGAAGCCTGTTGCGGGCATGTCCACCGCATTGCCGGAGAGGGCGGCCACGAGGGTGTCGTACCGGCCTCCGCCGGCTACGGCGCGCAGACTTCTTTGCGTGTCAAAGATTTCAAAGACCAGGCCGGTGTAGTACGCCAAGCCGCGGACCACGGAGAGGTCCAGCTTTACGTAGGTTTCCAGACCGCGGGCTGTCAGGTCTTTTAGCAGGGTTTCGTAGCGTTCGGAGGCTCCGGCAGGCGGGTTTTCAATGAAGTCCACGAGGTCGTTGCGGCTGATGCCGAAGGCATCCAGCTTGCGCTGGCATTCTTCCGGACGGTCGCGTTCGAATTTGTCCACGATGCCAAGAAAAACGGGGATGTCCTGTTCCTGCACGCCGTGTTCCGCAGCGAACCTGATCCAGGCTTCACGGTCGGAGACGCGGACGATGAAGTCATTCTGCGTAAAGCCCAGTTCCCTCATGCAGTCGATAGCCAGGGCAATGAGTTCGGAGTCCGCCCAGGCGGAACTTTCCCCCAGAATGTCCGCGTTGAATTGGTAGAATTCGCGCAGGCGCCCTTTTTGCGGTTTTTCGTAACGGAAGCAGGAGCCGATTTCAAACCACTTGAGCGGCTTGGTGTATTCCCGCTGGTATGCGGCAGCGATGCGTCCCAGGGAAGCCGTCAGTTCCGGGCGGATGGTGATGTCCCGTTCCCCCTGGTCCATGAAGCGGAAGAGCTGGGTGGGCAGTTCGCCTCCGCTTTTTTTCAGGTACAGTTCCGTGGCTTCCACTGTGGGGCCTTCCCATTCCAGGAATCCGTAGCGGTGCGCCACCCTTTTCCATGCGTCAAAGAGGTAGTTGCGTACGGCGCAGTCCGCCGGGGAGAAGTCGCGGAATCCGGGAAGTGGTTGAAAGCGAGCGTCTGGCATAACCTGAGTAAAGGAATGTTAACTGAGGACGGAACAGTTTACAGGATTTTAATGCCTTGGCAAGCCCACATACTTATGATGAAGGAATTTCAAAGGAAAAGACATGGGCGGCCATGGCCGGAGCGGGTGATGAAGAAAGATGCTGATGCAGAAGGGGAACAGCGTGAATTTGAGTTGTGTTTCATGGCAATAAGATTATTCTTTGGAAATAATTGCCTTATTCCAATGATGGTACGTGTTTTTCCCATTGCCTGTGTTCTGGTTGCCGCCTGCATGCCTGAGGCTGTACTGGGCAGGGAGATGGGCCCCGATCCTTTGAGGGATTTGCAGTATGATTTGAAGGAGGGCAACAAGATTGCCGAGAAGATGATTTACTTATTGAAAAGTGTGAGAGAAAGGCAGAGTCTGAAATCCGATATACGGAATGAGTTTGATAAAGCCACTGTAACGGTTCTTAAAATAGATGCCCGTAATGTCATGATGGTTACAGGCAGGACAAGGTATTCTCCCGAATTATTGCGTTCCCGGGAAGCGGTGGAAGCAAAGGAGCTTGCATGTGTCCAAAGAGGAATTCTGGATGAAACTGTGGACAGCTTTTTTCGGGACGGATTAATGGATGATGTGATTTGTAACGGAATCATGGATGTGTACCAAATCATGGAAAGATGTTTTTGGGGAAAGACCGTTTTTCATGAGGATGGACGGAAGGGTGCCTTTTCCCTCTTGCCTCCCTGCCTCTTTGAGTATTTGGCCGTGAGCGTTTCCAGGCATGTGGAGGAGGTTAGGTCTATTCTGAAGAAGGCCGGGGCAGGGGAAGGAGACCAGGAGGCTGTGAAGGAGTTGTGGAAAAAGAGTTCTTCCTTACGAGATATTCAGAATTTAGCTGTATTGGCAAATGACATGGTTATACAGGAAGATATAGGGATACCGTGGGCGCATGAGATAAGAATGGCGTCCGGAAGGCTTGACGCCGCCGTGAAGGAGCTGGAGGAAGGCGGGTATATGACGGAGCGCCTTGCCCGGGCCGTCGATCTGGTGTACATGCGGCTGGCCCTTCCCCGGCAGAGATATGCCAGAGCGGGAAATTCCCAATAAGGCCCTTTTGTTTATTGGGAAACGCGGCGTTTTTATTTGACCGGGAGACGGTATGACATAGGATAAGTGAGAAAGATTCACTTTTTCTGAATCAAATATCAGTATTGATTATGTGTAAAGATTGCGGATGCGGAGGTGAACACACCCATGAAGGACACGCCCACGGCATGGACGTCCATGTTCCCGTGCTGGATGCCAATGACCGTTTGGCGGAACGCAACAGAGGTTTTTTTGAAGCAAAGAAGCTGTTGGTCATCAATGTATTTTCCTCTCCCGGCTCCGGCAAGACATCCCTGCTGCAGAAGACGGCGGAGATGTTGAGGAACCGTGTCAGAATGGGGGTGATTGTTGGAGACCTGGCTACGGATCATGACGCCGAACGCCTGAGCCGTGCGGATATTCCCGTAGTGCAGATTACCACCGGCACGATGTGCCATCTGGATGCCCGCATGATTGCGGAGGCGATGAAGCGGATGCCGCTTGATGACCTGGATGTGCTGGTGATTGAGAATGTGGGGAACCTGGTGTGTCCCGCTTCCTATGATTTGGGGGAAGGGATGCGCGTGGTTCTGCTTTCCGTCACGGAAGGGGAGGACAAGCCTTTGAAGTATCCCCCCATGTTCCATTCCGCAGACGTGGCCCTGGTGACCAAGTCGGATCTGGCGGATGCCGTGGATTTTGACCGGGATGCCGCGCTGGCGGCTCTGAACAAGGTGGCCCATCACGCGCGCGTGATTGAGTTGTCTTCCAAGACAGGGGAGGGAATGGATATTTGGTGCGGGGAGATTGAGGAACGGGTGCGCCGCATTCGTTCAGGAAGAGTTCAGGAGCATGTCCACCATCACCATTGAACAGGCTGTTTCAGCCTTGAAGATCGACATTACCGGCATGGTTCAGGGGGTCGGCTTCCGGCCCCACGTGTATCGTCTGGCCTCGCGTTTCGGCCTGAAAGGCTTCGTGCGCAATACGGAGTCCGGCGTGGAGATCCGCGTGGAGGGAGATGCCGGGGATGCCGAACGTTTTTTTGCGGAATTGATGGAAAGCCTGCCGGAGCATGCCCGCGTTTACGGAACGGAACAGACCGTTTGCGAGCCTGCCGGGTATGAAGAGTTCCTGATTTTGGAGAGCGATCCCGCTTCCGGCGGCGTGCCGATCATGCTGCCGGACCTGGCTCCGTGCCCGGAGTGCCTCCGGGAGATGCGCGACCCGTCTTCCCGGCGCTATCATTATCCTTTTACCAACTGTACCCATTGCGGTCCCCGTTATTCCATTATCGAGTCCATGCCGTATGACCGCTCCGGAACCAGCATGAAGGGGTTCCGGATGTGTCCGGAATGCATGAAGGAGTACCAGGACGTGGGGGACCGGCGTTTCCATGCCCAGCCCATCGCCTGCCCGGAATGCGGGCCTTCCATGAAGGTGTTGTTTTCAGATGGTTCCGAGCTGGGCTTCGGCCACGGTTTTGATACCCCTGCGGCTCAGGTGGCCTGGGTGCTGGCGGACGGCCTGATTGTGGCTCTCATGGGGGTGGGCGGTTTCCAGTTGCTGGCAGATGCCGCGTCCGAAGGAGCCGTCAGACGGCTGAGGAAGCTGAAGGGGAGGGATGCCAAGCCGTTTGCCGTGATGGTGCCGGACATGACTGCGGCGGAGGCTCTATGTCATTTGACGGAGGAGGAGAAACGGCTGCTGGCGTCTCCCGAGGCTCCCATCGTGCTGGCGGTCAAGAGGAAGAATGTGGATTTGGCGCCTTCCGTATGCATGTTCAGCCGTTTTGCCGGGATTATGCTGCCGTCTTCCCCGGTGCATGCGCTGCTGATGGATATGTGGAGAAAGCCTCTCGTGGTGACCAGCGGCAATTTGAGCGGGGAGCCTTTGTGCATTTCCGTGGAAGAGGCGTTGCAGAAGCTGGAGAACGCGGCGGACGTATTTTTCGTGCACGACCGGCCGATCGTGCGTCCGGTGGATGATTCCGTGGTGCGCGTGGCGGGCGGCAGAACCATGATGGTGCGCCGGGCCCGCGGTTATGCGCCCCGGCCTGTATGGCGCACCGCGCCGGAGGCGCCTAAGGTGCTGGCTCTCGGCTCCGGGTTGAAGAATACCGTTTGCTGGCTGAAGGATGGCGTGGCCGTGATGAGCCAGCATCTGGGGGATTTGGACAGCGCCGCCGCCCTGCACGCTTTTGAGCGAACGGTGGAAGTTCTGGGAAGTACCTTGAAGGCCGTGCCGGATGTGATTGCCGTGGACGCCCATCCGGATAACCCGACGGCAACCCTCGCCCGGCGTTTGGCCAGGGAATGGGGTGTTTCCGTTTTTCCCGTACAGCATCATCAGGCGCATGTGCTTGCCTGCGCCGCAGAGAATGGAACTCCTTTCCCCGCCCTGGGCGTAGCCTGGGACGGAACGGGGTTCGGCACGGATGGAACGGTGTGGGGTGGTGAGTTTTTTATCATGGAGGAGCAGGGTGCTCCCAAACGGGTGGCGCGGATCAGGCCGTTTCTGCTGCCCGGCGGGGATGAAGCGGTGAAGGAGCCAGCCCGCTGCGCCTGCGCCCTGGCCCGGCAAATGGCTGAGTGGCGGCCGGATGGACTGCTCCGGCGTCTGGAGCATGGAATTCCTCCCCGGAAGCGGCAGGCTCTGGAAACGATGATGGAGCGGCATGTTCATTGCCCGGCAACGTCTTCCATGGGGAGGCTGTTTGATGCGGTGGCGTTCTGGTGCGGTTTTGACGGTGCGGCGGGATGCGAAGGCCATGCCGCCATGGTGCTGGAGTCATGGGCAGCCTCTCTTCCCGAAGACGGCCCGGAGGGCGATTCGTACGAATGGGTGATGCATGAGGAAGGCGGCCTGCTGGAGCTGGACTGGAGACCCGTTCTGAAGGCCTTGAATGATGATTTGCTGGCCGGTGTTTCCCGTTGCCGGATAGCCCGGAAGTTCCATGAAAGCCTCGTGAACCTGGTGTTTAATGTGGCGGAGCGTTTTTCCCAGGACAGGCTGGTGCTGGGAGGAGGCTGTTTTCAAAATGCGTTTTTGCTTGAAGGCCTGATGGGCATGGCGCAGTCTAGGGCGTGCGTTTTGTCGCTGCCGCAGCGCGTCCCCTGCAATGACGGAGGGATTTCCCTGGGGCAGGCGGCGGCCGCCGTTCGTCAATGGAAAGGATAAAGTATGTGTTTGGCCGTTCCCGGAAAAATCGTAAGCGTTCATGAAAAAGATCCCCTGTTCCGCCTGGGCGTGGTGGATTTCGGCGGAGTGACGCGGGAAGTGAATCTGGCCTGCGTGCCGGAAGCGGAGGTGGGGAGTTACGTTATTGTGCATGTGGGAATGGCCCTGAGCGTGCTGGATGAGGAAACCGCCCTTGAGACGCGGAGGGAGATGCGCGAGATCGTGGAGAATTCCGAACCCGTGTGAGGGCCGTTTATCCGGCTGACAGGAAGATTTGCTCGCCGAGTTTATGCAGGAGGAAGTTTATCAACTGCTTGATGATCTGCATCACACCGTTACGCGCCCGTGGGCGGTGATGGAGGTGTGCGGCGGTCAGACTCATGCGATCGCTTCCCTGGGGCTGGAGGAACTGCTTCCACCGGGGCTGCGCCTGATTCACGGGCCCGGCTGCCCTGTCTGTGTCACTTCCGTGGATTTGATTGACAGGGCCGTGGAGCTGAGTCTCATGCCGGGTGTGGTTTTGTGCAGTTACGGTGACATGATGAGGGTGCCGGGCTCCCGCGGGGATTTACTGTCCGCCAAAGCGCGCGGCGGGGATGTCCGGCTGATGTATTCTCCTCTGGAGGCCGTTGCGCTGGCGGGGGACAATCCCGGTCTGGACGTGGTGTTTTTTGCCGTGGGTTTTGAGACTACCGCTCCGGCCACGGCGCTGGCCATGCAGCAGGCGCGTTCCCTGGGGCATGCCAATTTTTCCGTTCTTTGCGCCCATGTGCAGGTTCCTCCCGCCCTGGAATGGCTGATGGACCAGCAGGAAGGAAGGCCGGACGGCTTTCTGGCTCCCGGCCATGTGTGCGCCGTGACGGGGGAGGGGGATTACAGGCGTCTTGCCGAACGCTACCGGGTGCCGATGACGGTTACCGGATTTGAAGGAACGGACCTGCTCCGCGGTATTCTGATGTGTGTCCGCCAGCTTGAGGCCGGGGAGCATGACGTCCGGAACGCCTACCAGCGTTACGTCAAGCCGGAAGGGAACGCGGCCGCCAGGAAGCGGATGGAAGAGGTTTTTGAAACGGAGGACCGTCATTGGCGCGGGCTGGGGCTGATACCGGGCGGCGGCATGAAGGTGCGACCGGAATGGCGGGATATGGATGCTTCCGCCCGTTTTGACTGCGGCGCCTGTGACGGCACGGCGGATGAGGCTTCCGGCTGCATGGCCGGGCAGGTGCTGCGCGGTTTGCTGAGGCCGGTGGAATGCCCGCATTTCGGTTCTTCCTGTACGCCGCTGACTCCATTGGGGGCTCCCATGGTGTCCGGGGAAGGGGCCTGTGCGGCCTATTACCGCTATAAAAGAAGCTGATTTTTATTTCTTATGTTTGAGTGTCCCGTTCCAGAATCCGTTTCCGACCGCATCCAGATGGCTCACGGCGGCGGTGGCCGCCTGATGAATGACCTGATCCGCTCCGTGTTTCTGGAAGCCTTCGGTTCTCCGTCCGGCAACGTGCAGAATGATTCCGCCGTCCTGTCTTCTCCCGCAGGGCACCTGGCGGTGACGACGGACAGCTTCGTGGTGCAGCCCCTGGAGTTTCCGGGCGGCAACATCGGTTCCCTGGCGGTTCACGGCACGGTGAATGATTTGGCCATGAGCGGTGCGGAACCGCTGTACCTGACGGCGGGGTTCATTCTGGAGGAGGGGCTTCCGCTGGACGTTCTGAACAGAGTGGTACATTCCATGGCTGAGGCTGCCCGTTTGGCGGGCGTGCGCATCGTCACAGGGGATACGAAGGTGGTGGAACGGGGAAAAGGAGACGGTATTTATATCAATACCGCCGGAGTGGGAGCGGTGCCGCATGATTTGGAGATCAGCCCTTCTTCCGTGCGTCCGGGGGATTCCATCCTGCTCAGCGGGGATTTGGGCAGGCATGGCATGACGATCATGAGCCTGAGGGCGGGATTGTCCTTTGGTGAAGATTTGTGCAGTGATTCGGCTCCCCTTCACGAGTCCGTGGCTGCGTTGATCCGGGCCGGGATTCCCGTGCATTGCCTGCGTGACGTGACCCGTGGCGGCTTGACGGCCACTCTTTCAGAGATTGCGGAGACTTCCGGGCTGACAGTGAGGCTGGATGAGATGTCCATTCCAGTCCGGGATGACGTGAGGGCCGCGTGCGGTTTGCTGGGGCTGGATCCGCTGCAAGTAGCGTGCGAAGGGCGTTATCTCGCGATTTTGCCAGGAGAATATGAAGATGAGGCATTGCGCCTGATGCGCGGTTGCGGCGTTTCCTCCGGGGCCTGTCTGGTTGGCCGGGTGGAAGAGTTCAGGACGGCTCCCCTGCTGATGAAGGGCAGACTGGGCGTGGAGCGGGTACTTGGCATGCCGTCCGGCATGCAGCTGCCGAGGATTTGCTGAGAGCGGGACGGTGGAAAACGCCGTCCCTGGCGGCAATTTCCCCAGGGCAGGCCGTCCCCTCCCCC
>OLSK01000567.1_pt1 | contig 32199 bp, 19 predicted proteins | sample 1672781 | NCBI WGS metagenome assembly OLSK01 (sample SAMEA3136723, study PRJEB25190) | human gut metagenome | biome: human gut; feature: human-associated habitat; material: faeces | place: Austria | collected 2013 | reverse complement strand
GGGGGGGGGGGTATGGCTATTGTGCGAAACGAAAGCGCCGGCCCGGATGGGTCGGCGCTTTTGCATATTCATTGATCTAAGATTATTTCTTTGATGTTCTGGCGTTGCCATTCTTGGCGGCAAGACGCTTCCGATCCCACAGTGTGGCATCGTACATCACAGGTGTACCGATGAAGATGGAAGCGTAAGTACCGATGCAGATACCAAGGATAAGGGCGACCGCGAGACCTCTGATGGACTCACCGCCGAAGATCGCGATGGCGAGCATGGTGACGAGAGTGGAGACAGAGGTATTGACGGTACGGGTCAACGTGGCGTTGATGGCCTGGTTGGTGTTGGTCCTCACGTCAACATTCGGATGCAGGGTCCTGTACTCACGGATTCGGTCGAAGATAACCACGTTGTCGTTGATGGCATAACCGATGATGGTCAGAATGGCCGCGATGAATGTCTGGTCAACGTCAAGGTTGAACGGCAGGATCCCGGAGAACAGGGAGAAGAAGCCGATCACGATGATGGCCGTGTGGGCAAGTGAAACGACTCCACCAAGACCCCATGTCCATCCCTTGAATCGGAACGCGATGTAGGCGAAGATCACGAGCAGGGAGAGGATGACGGCGATGATGGCGTCTCTCTTCATGTCGTTGGCGATCGTAGGGCCGACCTTGTCGGAAGAGATGATACCGTTAGGATTGTCAACGGTTGACTTGAACTCGTCAAGGGTGATATCAGTCTCTGCAAAGAACGGCTTCAAAGCGTGGTAAAGCTTAGCCTCAACCTCTGCGTCAACGTCAGTTGACTCCTGATCGTTCTTGTACTGGGTCGTGATCTTCATCTGACTCTCACCACCGAACTGCTTTACCTCGACAGCACCGTCAAACTCAACAATGGCCGCCTCACGAACCTGCTCGGCTGTAACCGGCTGGTCAAAACGTACGACGTAGGTACGGCCACCGGTGAAGTCAACACCGTAGGTGAAGCCCTTGGTGAAGATGGAGACAACGGAGATGACGATCAACGCGCCGGAGATGATGTAAGACCACTTGCGGGCGGCGATGAAGTCGAAGTGAGTGTTCTTGAGGAAGTTCTTGGTAAGGTTGTTCTCGAACGCGATGCCCTTGCCCTTCTCGATGCGGTCATCGAAGATAAGCCTCGTGATGAAGATAGAGGTAAGGACAGAGGTGATGATACCGATGATCAACGTGGTGGCGAAGCCCTGGACAGGACCGGAACCGAACACGAAGAGAACAATACCGGTAAGGAGGGTGGTCACCTGACCGTCGATGATGGCGGAGTAGGCGTTCTTGTAACCGTCGGCCACAGCCTTGCTCAGCCCCTTGCCGGCGGCAAGCTCTTCCTTGATACGTTCGTAGATGATCACGTTGGCGTCAACTGCCATACCCATAGTAAGGACAAGACCTGCGATACCAGGGAGAGTCAGGACGGCTCCGAACGAAACGAGGACTCCGAAGAGGAGAAGCACGTTGCAGAGGAGGGCGATGTCAGCGGCGACACCTGCGCCCTGATAGAAGAAGATCATGTAAACGAGCACCAGAAGGAATGCGATCACAAACGAGATCATACCCGCGTTGATCGACTTGGCGCCGAGTGAAGGACCCACGACCTGCTCCTGGATGATGGTGGCGGGCGCAGGAAGCTTACCTGACTTGAGGACGTTCACAAGGTCGGTCGCCTCGTCCGGTGTGAAGTGGCCGGTGATGGAGGAGCTTCCGCCCGTGATGGCGTTCTGCACGTTAGGGTATGAATATACCATGTCATCGAGGACGATGGCTATCTGCTTGCCGACGTTGTCGCTGGTCATACGGGCCCAGATGTTGGCGCCCTCGGCGTTCATGCTCATGGAGACTGAAGGCTCTCCGTTCGAACCGTGGTCGTAAACGACACGCGCGTCGGTGATGACACCTCCGTCAAGTTTGGCCTTGCCGTCCCTTGAGGTCGCCTTTATGGCGATGAGCTCAAATACATTGTCACCCTGAACATACTCGGAAGGTTTCACCGACCACATCGGCTTGAACTCGGCCGGGAAGATCTCGGCGATCTGAGGCATGGCGAGATACCTGTTGACCTTGGCGGTGTCGATCGCGGCGGCGAAACCGATGCAGGCATTGTTCGATCCTGAAGGGCTCAGCACAGCAAAGAGAGGATTGGCCTTTCTGTAAGCGTCAATATCAGCGGAATTGTCCTGATTCCGGGCAATCTCTGAATTGAGAAGCGAGTCAACGCCTTCCTTGGCGACAGGCTCGGCAACAGGCTCAGCTACCGCTGTGGTGTCGGGTTCTCCCGCAAGAATCTCTGCGAGCTTGGCGTTGGCCTCTGCAAGATAGCCGGAAAGTTCCTGGTTGGTGTAGGTCTCCCAGAACTCAAGGGAAGCGGTTCCCTGAAGGAGCTTCCTCACACGCTCAGGCTCCTTGACGCCAGGAAGCTCGACGAGGATACGTCCGCTGTTGCCGAGTTTCTGGATGGATGGCTGGGTCACGCCGAAGCGGTCGATACGGCTTCTCAAAACATTGAATGAGTTGGCCACGGCACTCTCGGCCTCGTCACGGATGACGCTGATGACATCGGCGTCGGATGAGGCAGGGGTGATCTTGTCCTTCATCTCGTAGGTACCGAAAATCTGGGCGAGATGCTGGCCGTTGCTCACTTCCTTCCATGCGTCCGCAAAGAGGGTGATGTAGTCTTCCCTGGAATTGACGCTGCGTTCCTTGGCAAGGGCGAGAGCCTTCTGGAACTCAGGATTAGTGTTGTCACCGGCGATAGCCTTGACAAGATCCTGAAGCTGCACCTGCAGCATGACGTTCATACCACCCTTGAGGTCCAGACCGAGGTTGATCTCCTTGGCCTTGCACTCCTTGTAGGTGTTCCAAAGGAATACCTTCTTCGAAGAGATGGAATCGATGAATACCCTGTTCTGTTCCTTCCTGATTGAATCCAGATAGTAAGCCTGGTCATTTTCAGGAATCTGGGCAAAAGCCGCTGAATTCTGAGCCGCAACGGCAGCCTTCTCAGCGAACCTGGCCGCTTTCTTTTCCTGGATGGATGTCACCGCCGTGAAGGAAAGCTGCCAAATGGAAGCGATCGCAAGCAGAATGGCGACAAGCCTAATCCAACCTTTACTTTGCATAATTTTTACGTTTATTTTATTGTTTTAATTTTTTCGCATAAAAATAGGGGTACAAATTTAGCATTTTTTTCTTAGAAAGAAATTATCTGCCAAGTATTTCTTATTTTTGCAAACGCATTCACCGAGATTTTTCAGAATGAGGAACAAATTATTCATCGGCATATTCACTCTGCTCGCGCAGATCGCCTTCACCGCCGAGGCTTCAGCGCAGGTCTCACCGACCCGGCTCATGATCAAGGCGGACTCATGCAGGATGGCCTACAATTTCGCGGAGGCCGTCCAGTATAGCGAAAGCGCTGTCGAGGCTCTGGATTCCACAGCCTCGGCGAGGGCGGAAGAGCAATTATTGATGGCACGCAACGGATTGAACATGATGAGCTTCTGCAGCCAGCCGACAGTGGTGGCGAAACAGACGTTCCCGCTCAAGGACTTCTTCCTGTTCTACCCACTCAAGGACCACAGCTGGAGAAAGACGCCGAACCAGCTGGACTCGCTCGGAGGAGACAACCTCTCCCGCGCGATCTTCATCCCGGACGGAAGCAGGGACATTTACTACTCGGCCAAGGACGAGGAAGGCATCAGGAATATCTACGCGACCCATCTGACGGACTCTCTCTGGTCTGTGCCGACCCTCATCAACGAGCAGATGACCAGCTCCTCGGACGAGATCTACCCGATGCTCTCGCCTGACGGCCAGTCGCTTTACTTCGCGTCAAAAGGCCTGTACGGGATGGGAGGCTACGACCTCTACGTCTCAAATTGGAACAGCGAGACAAACGACTGGGACATGCCTGTGAATATGGGCTTTCCATATTCATCGCCCTACGATGACTTCCTTTTCGTCAACACCGAGGACGGGAAATATTCCATCTTCGCATCTAACCGCGATTGCGGTCGCGACAGCGTCACAATCTATGTTCTTGAATATGACAGCATGCCGCTCCGCAAAGCCGTCACCGATGTGGATGAGCTGAGGGCATTGGCTTCCCTTAATCCAGCCAGAGACCACTCCAGAATCGACAACGACGCCGCTGTTCCTGATGAGGGGCAGCAGAATGAAAGCACAAAGCGCTACATGGATAAGATGCGGGAAGTCAGAGCTTTGCGGGATTCTGTGGCGAGATTCGGCAAGAATCTTGAAAAGATGCGGTCAGGACTTGCCGGAGCGTCCGGCGAGGAAAAGGCAAGACTCACGGCGGAGATTTCCGACAAAGAGATGATGCTTCCGACTCTGAACAGCGCACTGAACGCGGCTGTGAAGGAGCTCCAGAACATCGAGATGGATTTTCTGGCGAACGGAATCGTGATCGACACCCGCAAGCTTCAGGCAGAGGCCGACAAGGAGATCGTGGGAGCATCCTCGGGCTACACGTTCTCGAAGAACAGCTACGGCCAGGCTCTGCATCTGGACATCATGAAGCCTAAGCCGACTTTCGATTACTCTTTCATGATCCTGCCGGAGGGACGGTTCGCCGAGAACAACACCCTGCCGGAAGGCATCATCTATCAGATAAGGATATTCACCCTTGGAAGAAAGGCCACGGTTGCCGACCTCAACGGCCTCAGCCCGGTGTTCGAGCGGACCACAACCTCCGGCAGACATGCCTATTCAGTTGGTCTTTTCAAATCCTACAAGGACGTTCTCTCAAACCTTAACAAAGTGAAGAACAGAGGCTTCCGTGACGCGCAGATCGATGCGTTCCACAACGGGCAGGTCATCAACGTAAGGAAGGCCAGAGAACTTGAGTCAAAAGTCAGGACGCTGTTCATGGTCAAGATATTCCCTGAAGACGGCCAGTCTCTGTCAGAGCAAGCCATCGCCGCGGTCCACGAGCATTCCGACAAGGATCTGATCAAGAGCGTTGAGGCTGGATCCGTAGTCTTCACCACCGGCCCGTTCGAGGACAAGTCCCAGGTCGATGTCCTTGTCGCCGCCCTGAAGGCCGCCGGTGCCGAGAACGTCTCCGTCTCCGAATCAACTTCAGAATAGGCTGAATGCCACGTACTCCGGAGGTCAAAGAAAAAACGTTATCATGATGAAGAAAATCGGGAAAGTGCTTGTGGTTGATGACAATGCTGGGATCCGGTCCGCATTGAAGATACTGCTGCCCATGCGGTTCGAGGCGGTGGAGATCCTGCCGTCACCGACGCAGCTGATCAGCACGGTCAACGCCTTCCAGCCGGATGTGATCCTGCTGGACATGAATTTCAACACGGACATCAACACTGGAAATGAGGGACTTTTCTGGCTCAGCGAGTTACGCAACAACAACCCAAACCAGAAGGTAGTCCTGTTCACTGCCTACGCCGACATCTCACTGGCCGTGGAGGGGATGAAAAGAGGGGCATTCGACTTCATCGTGAAGCCGTGGGAGAACGAGAAACTCCTCGCCACGCTGGAAAGAGCGGTGGCTGAGAACCGGAAGGACAATCAGCAGTCAAATGAATATACCACCGGACCGACCGGAATGTACTGGGGAACGTCAGTGGCAATGGCCGAGATCAAGAAGACAGTCGAAAAGATCGGCCCGACCGATGCCACGGTGCTGATCACGGGCGAGAACGGAACCGGTAAGGATCTTCTGGCCAGAGAGATACACAACCATTCCGAGAGGAGGAACGGCCCGATGGTAAGCGTCGATGCCGGAGCGATCCCGGAGACCCTTTTCGAGAGCGAGCTATTCGGCCACGTCAAGGGCGCGTTCACGGACGCCTATGCCGACAAGGCCGGAAAGGTCGAGTTGGCCGAGGGCGGAACCCTTTTCCTGGACGAGATCGGGAATATTCCTTTACACCTTCAGGCGAAGCTTCTGAGGGTTCTCCAGAACAGGACGATCACGAGGGTCGGCGACACCAAGCCACGCAATGTGAACATCCGCCTTGTCTGCGCCACGAATATGGATCTGCGCCAGAAGGTGCAGGAAGGCACATTCCGTGAGGATCTCTTCTACAGGATCAACACGATGAGCATCCATCTGCCGGCCTTGAGGGAGCGCCCGGAAGACATCGTTCCGCTCGCGGAGATATTCATAAAAAGGTTCGACGAGAAGTACCATCGCGAGGTGGAGGGCATCGCATCGGAGGCGAAGGCCGCTTTGAAGGACTGCCACTGGAGCGGGAATATTCGTGAGCTCCAGAACTGCATCGAGAAGGCGGTTATTCTTGCGGAAGGCAATGATTTGACAGAAAAAGAGTTGCAGCTGCCGTCAGAGACTCTTGTCGAAGGAAGCGAGCCATCGGTAGCCACATTGGAGGAAGTGGAGGAGAAGGCCATCCGCGCGGCGGTGGAGAAATATTCCGGGAATATGTCGCTGGTGGCCAAGGCGCTGAACGTCAGCCGCCCGACCCTCTACAGCAAACTCAAGAAATACGGGATTTAGGAATATGCTTCCGTGGCCTCAGATAGTGATTCCGGCCGGCGTGCTGGCGCTGGTGGCTTTGCTTGCAGTGCTTCTTACACGGCACCGCATTCTAAAGAAAGTGACCTATATGCTTGATGCCCTTGAGGATAAGGAGACCAATTTCAGATTTGACGAGGGAGGCTTGGGCAGCCGGAAGATCAACCGGACCCTGAACCGAATCAGAACCATCTTCCAAAAAGAGACAGCAGACATCAGAGAGCAGGAGGAATATTACGGGCAGATGCTGGACCAGGCCAAGACAGGCATCGTCGTGCTGGAGTCCGGGACGGATTCAGTGCTTTACACCAACAAACAGGCTCTGCTTCTGCTGGGCGTGTCATCTTTGAGCACACTCCGCCAACTGGACATAATAAGTCCTTCATTAAGAGGCGCTTTTGAGAAAGTAGAAGAAGGTCTTGACCAGAAAGCGTCGATATATTCCGAGAGTTCCCAGACGAACATTTCCCTTTCCTCCACTGCCGCGCACATAGGGCGCAAGGACGTGAAGATCGTCGCCGTGAACGACATCTCGGAGGCCATCGAGGAGAACGAGTCCGAGTCCTGGACAAGGCTCATCAGGGTGCTGACCCACGAGATCATGAACACCGTCACCCCGATCGCATCCCTTTCCGAGGCCCTTTCCGAATATGCCGGGACGATAACTCCGCCCTCTGACGGGCCAGATCTGAAGGCAGGTCTGGAGACCATCGCCAGCTCGTCCCGCGGTCTGATAAAGTTCGTCAATTCGTACAGGGATCTGACCCACGTGGCCGTGCCGGTGCGCAAGGCGTTCTTCGCCAGGGACATAGCCGCCAAGGTGATCGACCTGAGCCAGCCGGTTCTGACAGCCGCCGGAGCGACCGCCAGTTTCGTGGAGAAGACCGAGGACGTGCTGCTGTACGCCGATGAGAGCCAGATCTCCCAGATCCTGATCAACCTTGTGAAGAACGCGGCACAGGCCGGTGCGAGACACATAGAGATCTCCGCCGAGCTGGACAAGCGTGACAACGCCGTCATCAACGTCAGCAATGACGGCCCTCCGATCAGCGCCGCGAGCCAGGAGGAGATCTTCATCCCGTTCTTCACCACCAAGCCCGAAGGCAGCGGCATAGGCCTGAGCCTCTCCCGCCAGATCATGCGCATGCACGGCGGCACCCTCCGCCTCACCCGCTCGGACTCCGAAGCGACTGTTTTCACGCTGATATTCAAGTAATCCTTAAAAAATAACTTGGTGATCTTTTCGGTCTATATCCCTTATTTTTTCAACATTACTAAGAAGCTGTTTTGAATTGTTTGAAATGTTCTTTGAGGTGAAAAATCTTCATTTTCTTCCCGCTTCTTCAGTCAGATAGCACCGCTATCTTCCTTGGAAGAAGCGGTCGAAACTGAAGTTTTTCACTCTCAAACCTTCAAACAAACAATTCAAAACAGCTTCTAAAGTGCACAAAACTTCAATTATCATCATTCCAAAGTGCACAAAACACAAGAAACATCAATTCTTAAATAAATCATCAAGCGTCACAACACTCTGGACTTCACTTGAATATTCATTGGTCGCAAGTCCGTCTGACGCGATCATCGTGAGATGCAAGGCGGCGTTGGTTTTCACCGTGTCGCGGAAATCCTCCATCCGTTCAAACATCTCTTGAAGATATTTTCCGGTCACGACGTAGGGCCTGTTGGAAAATTTTGCCTCGCAGACATTTATCACCTGGTCCCGGCGTTCTATAAGGATGTCGATCTGATGCCCTTTTATTCCCTTTTCACTGTCCCCTTTCTTGTACCAGGAGCAGACATTGCTAAGGATGCCACGGATGCCCAAGGCTTCCTTGATTTGAGGAATATGACTGAGGCAGAGCTGTTCAAAAGCATATCCTGACCAAGCCCGTCTCGCCGGATCGTCAATAGAGTTCGACCAGAAGGCCTCGTCCTTTCCGCCACCATTCTTGACGAACTTGAGATAGAACAGAATGAACATATCCCCAAGCTGATACATCGTGTCCCTGTCCTTCTTCCCGAACGCTGAATATGACCGTATGAAATCGCAATTCCTCAAGTTTTCAAGAATGGTAGTGAACACTCCGCCATCGGAAAACTTCAGTCCTTCGCACATCTCCTTTCTGGTCATGCCTTTGGAGCGCTTGGTAAGAAGCTCAATCACACGCCTGTAGGTCTGCGAGTCCTTGAACAAGGATTTCAGCAAAACATCATATTCACCGTCAAGCTCGGCGTTGTTCCGAAAGAACAGGAAATCGACATTCTGAGGCAGACTATAGCCTTTGCGGAGCAGATCGAGATAGTACGGGGTGCCGCCAAGAACCATATAGCACTCCGCGATCTGGTGGTTTGTCCATTTGATGCCTTTCTTGGCCAGGAAAAGAGAAGTCTCGTGAAGATTGAACTGAGACAACTTTATCTTCCGTGTGACCCGATTGTGCAACCCGCCTTTCTGAGAGATGACATTGTCATTCATCCACGTTGTGGCCGAACCGCAGATGATCACCATAAGTTCGCTCCGCGAAGAGGCCCAATCATTCCAGAAATATTCAAAAGCACTGACAAACTTCGACTTAGGAGTGTCCAGCCACGGCATCTCATCTATGAATATCACGACTCTCTTTTTCGCGATAGTGCCGAGATAGTGCTTCAGCTGCTCAAACGCCTCATTCCAATCGCGCGGCATAGGGTAGAAGTTTCCGGAGCACTCCACGAGTTTCCTGTTCCACAAATACAGTTCGTCCCGAAGTTTCCCCTCGTATTGCCCCGTGACAAAGAAGTCAAACCTATCCTGAAACAGGTTTTTTACCAGATAGGTTTTCCCGACCCGTCTTCTGCCATACACCGCAACCAATTCAGCCTTACCTGATTGATAGCATTCTTCGAGCAGTTTGATCTCCTCTTCCCTTCCTATGATCTCATTTGCCATATTCATTATCGCTTTGCGACAAAGGTAAAAAAAATCGAGTTACCGCACAAGAATAAATTTTATTGCCTTGCGACAAGTGCTGATTTCAGACGGTTATCGCAAAGGTATAATGTAAAAATATTCCTACGATAGACAGTTCCGGGCAATACATAACCGTGTTTATCGGCTATGAGCACGATCAGAGGAGCATAAACAGGCAATATCGCTCTTGTCAGGGGCAAAAACACATACAACGGTGGCATTTTCCGCATATAATGCCACCGTCATGATCAACAAAGTCTCTCGGGCGACATTTTTGAGCGATTTCATTGCCGAAGAGGGTCAAGAGGCGCTCTTCGGTGACATTTCGGGGCGGAAACGTTCCCCGGGAGGTATGCTCACATATTCAAACCTATCCCGTTTTGGTAAAATTCGGAAAAAAGACTATTTTTGATTTTTATTGAAATCAGCTTCATTACTATGGGTAATATGACACTGAAACAACTTCTTTTGACGGCGGCGATGCTCATCGGCTTGCCTTTGGTGGCCTTCGGGGCGCGGAATAATTGGTCGCTTTCTTCTCCGGACGGGAGGATTGTCACGGAGATCTCAACGGGGGACGGACTGAGATATTCAATAAGCCGCGATGGGGTTGCGCTCCTGACACCATCTGAGATCTCGATGACATTTGAGGACGGGACGGTATTTGGCGGAGCGGACAAGGTTCGCAGGAGCAGGAAAGGGAGCCACGATGTGAAGGGTATTCCGGCGATGAACTACAAGAAGGCGACCGTGGATGACGTTTACAATTTCCTGACGCTGGAGTTCAAGGGGTACAATGTGGAGTTCAGGGCGTTCGACAACGGGGTGGCCTACAGGTTCATTTCAACGGCGAAGTCCGGGGAGTTCACTGTGACTGACGAGTTTACGGAATTCAACTTCGCAGAGGACTGGACGGCGTGGGTGCCTTACGTCAAGAGTGATGACGGAAAGACATTCAAGCAGCAGTTCGTCAACTCGTTCGAGAACACCTACGAGCATATTCATTTGTCCCGGATGAATCCCGCGAAGCTGGCGTTCCTGCCGATGACGGTGGACGCTGCCGATGGGGTTAAGATTGTCATCACCGAGTCAGATCTGTCCGGCTATCCGGGAATGTTCCTCAACGGGCAGGGCAGCAAAGGGTTGAAGAGCGTGCGTGCGCCTTATCCTATCGGACTTCGCCCGAACGGAGTGTACGTCTATCAGGATATGGACTACGCCGACTACATCGCCAAGGTCGAGGCCGGACAGAAGTTCCCGTGGAAGGTCATCGGGATCGCTCAGGATGCCAAGTCGCTGATGGAGATGGATCTGGTCTGGCAGCTTGCCACTCCGGCGGACGAGAACACTGACTGGAGCTGGGTAAAACCTGGGAAGGTGGCCTGGGACTGGTGGAACGACTGGAATCTTTACGGAGTCGATTTCCGGGCTGGAATCAACACGGAGACCTACAAGTACTACATCGACTTCGCTGCCGCGCACGGCATCGAGTACATCATTATGGACGAGGGATGGGCGCAGAGAGCCAAGGCTAACCTCTTCCTGATCAACCCCGACATCAACCTTGAGGAACTCGTCTCCTACGCCAACGGCAAGAATGTCGGCATCATCCTCTGGGCCAGCTACAACAGCATCGTGAAGAACCCGGAGAAGGCGATGAGCCACTACGCCAAGATGGGCTTCAAGGGATTCAAGATCGATTTCATCAACAGGGACGACCAGCAGGCCGTGAAGTTCTGCGAAAGGATGGCGAGGATCGCCGCCGAGAACCATCTGCTGATTGATTTCCACGGGGTTTACAAGCCGGCGGGAATCCAGAGGACTTACCCGAATGTACTTAATTTCGAGGGAGTCGCCGGACTGGAGCAGTTGAAATGGAGTCCGGAAGGCTACGACGAGGTCACCTACGATGTGACGATTCCTTTCGTCAGGATGGTGGCCGGCCCGATGGATTACACCCAAGGGGCGATGCGCAACGCAATAAGGAAGAACTACCACCCTATCGGATCCGAGGCGATGAGCCAGGGTACCCGCTGCCGTCAGCTCGCGGAATATGCCGTCTTCGAGGCGCCGCTGACAATGCTCTGCGACTCGCCGTCCAACTATATGGCCGAACCGGAGTGCACGGAGTTCATCGCAGGCTTCCCTACCGTCTGGGATGAGACAGTTCCGATTTGCGGAGAGATCGGTGAATATGTCGCCGTGGCCCGCCGCAGCGGAGACATCTGGTACATCGGGGCGCTGACGAATTGGGATGCGCGCGACCTTACCCTTGACCTGAACTTCATCGGAGACGGGAATATGACCGTCTTCCAGGACGGAATCAACGCCGACAGGGCAGCCAGAGACTATAAGAAAACTTCCGCGAAGATCCCGGCGAACGGGATCGTGAAAATCCATCTTGCTCCTGGCGGAGGCTGGGTGGCAAGAATCACCCGCTAAGCGACACAAAAATATTCACGCCATCGCGGCGGCATTTTTTTTAACGCTTGAAAAAGAAGTTTTTGGTTTATGAGAAGAATATTATTGTTAGTGACAGCGGTCATCACGGCTTGGACCCTGTCCGGGATCAAGGCAGAGGCCAAGGAGGAGAAAGCCAGCGTGATGTCCTTCAACATCAGAATCCAATTTCCTGCGGACACCGGAAAGTACAATTGGGAAAGCAGGAAGGCCGGATGCGTCAAGGCGATCAGGAAATATCTTCCAGACATTATCGGTCTCCAAGAGGCGGCACCAGGACAGAAGTCCTTCTTGATGAACGAGTTGAAGAAATACATTATGATCGACGGCAACGGAAAACCCGGAACCGTCAACCAGGATTCCGAGTTCGGCTTCAACCCGATCTTCTTCCTTGCCGACAGGTTCGAGCTGCTGGACTACGGCACATTCTGGCTCAACGAGGACCAAACTCCCGAAAAAAAAGGTTGGGACGCTGAATATGTAAGGACGACCAACTGGGTCAAGCTCCGTTTCAGGAAATCCGGACAGATAATATTCCTTTTCAACACGCATTTTGACAACACGGGGGTGAAGGCGCGGCAGGAGAGCGCTGCCCTGATGGTGGAAAAGATCAAGGAGATCGCCGGGGACAATGCGGTCGTGTTTATGACTGGTGACCTCAACACCACCAGCGAGGACAAGGCTCTCAAGCCGCTGGCCACCTATTTGAAAGAATCCGGGAAAACCGTGAAAAAGGCGGACAAAACCCCTTCTTTCAATGATTTCGGCCGAAACGGAGCCAGACTTCAAATGATAGACCACATCTTCTACCGCAACGCCGAGGCGCGGACTTTCAACGTCATTGATGAGCAGAAATTCGGTGTCAAATACATTTCCGACCACTATCCTGTGATCTCGGGGTTTGTCATCGAACTTCCAAAAAACTAAGAAGTAGTCTTATCGATGCCTCTTGACTGAAAGAAACAATAGAACCATAAGAATCTACGAATATGGAATCCCAGCTCAAGCAAAAGGAACTGTACAAGGAAAGCATTCTGAATCAAGTGAATGAGATCCGCGCGTCTTCCGATGACATCGGATGTCCACACTGTGGGCAGCCGGTGAAGAAAAGCTGGGAATGGTGCCCGTCCTGCGGGCATTCGCTTGTGGATTGGTGCACGTTCTGCGGGGCGGACATTCCTCGCGGAGAGGATGAATGTCCGGAGTGCGGGATGAGCAGAAGCGGAATTGTCTGCCCGAAATGCGGAACCAGGAACGCCGGTGGATTCTGCCGGAAATGCAATGAGCCGTTGACGCTTGCGGCGAAGAAGGAACAGGAAAGGGCATTGAAGGATCCACAGTTTGTCAAGGCGGCGGAACTGGCGGTACAGGCGGCGGAGTTGTTGGCGAGGATTGAGGCTGAGGAGCAGGAGGTTACTGGACAGGAAAGCAAGAAGGTTGAGTTGCCGGAGGATGTGTTGAGGCTCAAGGAGTTGCTGGGAAAGACCACGCTGAGGCGCTTCGACAAGCTCAGCGACCGCAGCGACCAGAAGAGGGAGACTGGGTCGGTTGCTGATCCCGTCGAAGCACCGGCCCTTCGACAAGCTCAGGGACCGGACGGAAAGCAAACCCAGCCACTGGACGGAAAACAACAACAGGCACAACGACCGAAGAGCAAGGCCGAGCTGCGGGCGGAATATTCAAAGATCAAGGCGGAGTTGGACAAGGCTCTGAATGAGATGCTTCCGCCGGTGGGTTCCACTCCGCAAGAGCAACGGAACTATTTCTCGGCCAGAAAGCTGCCTGTGGAGAAGGTCATCCTGACAAAGGGCAGAGAAGCTTGGGTCTGCAACTTCTGCGGATGCTGGCACAACTGCCCGAGCGAGTGCTGCGAACCGTGGCACGGCGGGAAATGGGTCTATGAATATAAGGAAGAAAAGATACTGGATTTCAAATAGAAACGACAAGGTCAGCATAGGATAACAGCTTACAATAAAAAGAATTATGGCAGGAACCATAGCAGACAGCGGCACAGCCGTAGCGGACATCACCGCGACAAGCGCGTGCAGAACCGAATCTGATTCTGAATATTCAGGAACCGTGACCGCAAAGGCCACTTTCACTTGCGGGACAACCGGTACGGCAGTCTCTGACGGAACATCAGACAAAGCCGCGGATATCCAGACCAAAGAAGAGATCACCCTCAGAGGCAACCGTTACAGTGTTGACAGACTGATCGGCAACGGAGGCGAGGCCGAGGTCTATGTGGTCAGTTCGGCGAAGGGAAACTTCGCCCTGAAACTGTACCGCCGGGGCAATGGCGTGAGCAAGGATATTCTTAAAAGATTGGAGCGGCTGAAAGGGAAGGCGGCGATCGTGGATATTCTTGAAAGCGGGACGGTCAGAATCGATGCCACCGACAGAGGCTACGTCCTGATGCCGTTGTGCAAGGATGGCTCCGTGGCGGGCTACGATCTCAGGAAAGACGCTGCCGCCATCCTCCAGATCACTGCGATGACCGCCAGAAACCTCAGTGAACTGCACAGGGTCGGGCTGCTGCACAAGGACATCAAGCCTGAGAACATACTCTACACCGACAAGGCCTCAGGTCTGGTCGTGCTTTCAGATTTCGGGATCGCGGACGTTCTCGGGGACGACGGAAGCGTCAACACTCCGCAGTCCAGGACCGTGATCTATGCCGCGCCGGAACTCTACGCCAACACCACCCGCATCGGAGATGTCACCTACGCCATAATGACGGCGGCCTCGGACTACTATGCCCTCGGAATGTCGGTCCTCTCCATGTGGATGGGAGACAGCGAGTTCCGAAAGAAGGAGCCGGAGTTGGTGAAGCTCAAGATCCAAGGCAAGCTGCCAGTGCCGGACGATATGCCGGAGCCTCTGCGGACAATAACCCGAGGGCTTCTTATCGGCAAGCCGGAAAACCGCTGGAGTTACGAGGAAATCCGCAGAACACTTGAGGGCGAGAATATTCCCGTGGTGGAAGACGCCGAGATTCTGCGCATTGTCTTCGATTCAGGTAAGAACAAGATCGCGCACACGGCCAAGGAGCTGGCTCAGTTCATGATGGAGGATCAGGCTCTCGGGACGGCCTACCTGTACAAAGGCAAAATCAGCGGCTGGATAAGCAGGGTGATGCCGGAGATGGAGGTGAAGCTGAACGACATCGTGGAGAGAATCTACCCGAAGAACCAGTTGGCCGGTCTCTATGCCGCCGCCCTCGCCCTTGACCCGCAGCTGCCGTTCTACAACCGCAACGGAAATGTCTGCGTGAATGTCAACAAACTCCTCAACGGCGACGGCGGTTTCGGTTCAAGTCTGGGCGACAGAAGCAACCCTGTCTATCTCTACAGCGAGGTGCGCCTTGGGAAAAAGGAGACTGACGGAATATATTCAAGAACCTGCGCCGCCCTGAAAGACAGCTTCGGCTACGCCAAGAGCGTGATAGTCTGGGGAATATACGACCGGAAATATTTCCGCACCCTGCAAGGCAAGAAGACCGGCAAGGAGGAAAAATTCACCGAGGTGGACTGCTACAACATCACGGACGTGGTGAGATTCTGCTCTGAATATAGGGTTGTGGCGGATGAGGACAAGCAGTTCCTCTGCTCGCTCGGGTTCGCCGAGATGGTCAGGGTCTTTTCCGAGAAGGACGCTGACAGATTGATCCAGGTGCGCAAGGGCATCAAGGATTACGAGATGCTGTACCGGCTTGTTATCCAGACCATCAACCCTGCGGCGGACATCAGCTTGATCACAGACCCGAAAGACCCGAACTACGCGATGGACGGGGAATCGATCGGGCTGCTCGTCAACGTCGCCTTCTGCGCCTTCCGCTGCGTCTTCGACAGCGAGAGGGACAAGATGTACAAGGGATGGTACTCCGACATCAACCCTTATTCGGGAATATGTCCGGCCTCTTTGGCCGACCTGCTGCTCAAGTCGTTCCAAGGCGACTACAAGGATTCTTACCTGCACAAGTTCTTCCTCAGCAAAGGGGACAGGTTCGCGGCGCAGGACAAATGGGTCGCTTACTGCACGGACTACGACAGTGCGGACAACGTTGGGAAATCCGGTCCCTACAACGAGGACATCGCCATGATGAAGGCCGCGGAGGGCCTTGCGGACGGAGCGCAGTTCTATTTCCCGGCTTCCGGGGAGACCGTTTACTATCTTGACGATCTGAAGAAGATCAAGAAAGACGAGATCTGTGAGGCTCTTGACTTCTACGCCCTGGATGCCTGGCTTGCCGTCAAGTTGCAAGAAAACCCAAAGAGGGATCTGAGCAAGCGGCTCACCTATGAGAGGTTCACGGTCAAGTACCTGAAACTCATAGGAAAATACGACAAGGATGATGAGAATTTCAAGCGCTACAACGAGGCCACGACAGCGGTCGGATGGCATCAGTTACCTTCACCTGTCCTGCTTCTTGGGCTGCTGGAGAAGATCGCGGCGGTGGCTCTGTGGCTCTTCCCGTGTCTTGTGATGTTGCTCATGCTTGTCATAGGCGCGATCGACTATCCGGTCCTGGACAATGTCGGCAAGTCGGTCTACTGGGTCTGGGGAGGAGGAATCGTGTTCCCGCTGCTGCTGAACCTATTCTTCTACAACAGGAGTTACGACAGGAACCTGTTCACCTACATATTCAGATTCATCATCCTGACCGTAGCGGTGTATTTCCTCTGCAAATGGTTCCTCGGGAAGTACATCATTTATGTGACCATCGCGGCCGTGGCCGCGGCGATCGTGTGGTTCGCCAAACAGATGTTCTCGCGTGACGAGGGAGCGTCCGAACTTAGGAAGATGTGGAATCCTGACGAGGACCAGACGATTCTGGAGCCCCTTCACTATGCGTTCAATCCCTCGGAGGACAAATTTGTCTCCTCGTTGTTCGCCAACGAGAAGTTCTTCCGGTCAAAGTACCTTAAAAGCCTGCTGCACAAGCTGAAGCATTTGGTTCTGGCTGCGATGACGACCTTTCTGCTGCTCTTCCCTGTCGCGGTCATTCCTCGGATCAGCGACACGGAGAAAATCACGGAGAATCATCCGAAAATCGGTAACACAATCAACAAGATAACAGAAAAGGTTCATGAAAACGTGTCAGAAGTGCGGAAAGACGAACAGAAATGAGGCTTCGTACTGCAAATGGTGCGGGGAGAGGCTGGTTGCAGCGGTCGCTGCGGTTGCTGAGCCTGTCGAAGCAATCGAAGCGTCAAGGGCGGCCGGCTCATCAGGAGCGGTCACTTCGGCAGGCTCTGTGACCGGGGACGGGATGATCGCGAAGGATTGCGTCAAGGAACCCCTCGCAAATTTCACCAAGCGCTGCGAGCAGACCGCCGAGTTCCGCAAGCGTACCGGCAGCGATGTAAGGCCAGGGCTTGACTGCATCATCACCGGAGAGACCGGCACCGGCAAGACCTATCTGGCCGGAAAACTTGCCGGGATCCTCTACCACAACAAGATCACGGAGAACCTCCGGCCTAAGACCGTGGACGCGGCTGACTGGAACGACTTCAACTCCAAGCTGGACGAGAATCTCGCCGCGCTCAAGACAGGAGTGCTTGTGGTCACGAACTGCCAGAATCTGGTGAACGCCAAGGGCGGCTCCTCACAGCTGGACAAACTCTTCGCAAGGATGAAGGTTGATGTGAATATGCCGGTGGTGATCCTGTGCGGCCTTGAAGACGGCTTCGGCACCTTTATCAGCGCTGACAGCAACGCACAGTCACTCTTCGAGTTCCGTTTCCACATCTCTCCATTCAAGGACAACGACCTCAAGGCGATGTGCGTGTCAATGGTCAGGGACAAGTTCAGGACGGCGATCAGTCCTCAGGCGGAAAGGAGGCTGGGACTTGTCTTCAAGAAGATGTTCCGTGGCGGCAGAACCAAGGAGAACGGAATCCTGGCCGGAAAAATAGCCGAAGAGAGCGCCTTCAACATGTTCAGCCGGGGTGGCTCCCAAATCGAGGAGGCCGACATTCCGGGAGAGCCGTTCGAGGAGCTCACCGAGGAGCAGATTATGGACAAGATCAACGCCTTCACAGGTCTGACGGAGGTCAAGCAGGAGATCCGCTCCATCATCGACAACATCAAGAGGCAGAAAAGGGACAACCCCGGCAAGCCTGTGCAGCTGAAAAGCCATTTCGTCTTCACAGGCAACCCAGGCACGGGCAAGACCACGATCGCAAGGCTGTTCGCTGACATTCTGGGCAGCCTTCAGGTACTCCCGAGCGGCCATCTGGTCGAGGTCATGCGCAAAGACCTTGTCTCACAGTACGTCGGCGACACGGCCCTGAAGACCGAGCGGGTCATCAACAGCGCGATGGGTGGAATCCTGTTCATCGACGAGGCCTATGCCCTGAAGCAGGGGGATGACGACAAGGTCGGCCAAGAGGCCATAGACACCCTGCTGCCGTACCTTGAGAACAGGGCCGGAGACTTCGTCTGCATAATCGCCGGCTACACCAAGGAGATGACGATGTTCCTGCGCTCCAACTCTGGACTCGATTCCAGATTCAAGAAGAAGATCGAGTTCAAGGACTACAATGGCAAGGAACTCACCGAGATATTCCTGAATATGGTGAAAAAGAAGGGGTTGTCCCTTTCGGACGAGGCAGCGGGCAAGGTGGGGAAATATTTTGAGCGGATGTACCTGAGCCGCACCGACACCTTCGGCAACGCCCGCGAGGTGCGCAACGCATTCGACCGCTGCTTCGAGCGGCTCTGCACCAGAACGGCGGGTCTGAGTGATGATGAATATGCCAGCTCGGGCAAAGTCCTGACCTGGGAGGACATCGCCGGGCCGGACGGCACGAAGGAGATCTCGGTGGAAAGCGTGATGAAGGAACTGGACTCTTTCGTCGGAATGGAGTCCGTCAAGAAAGCCCTGAGGGATCTTGCGGAGGAGATGCGTTTCCAGCAGCGCCGGATGGAGTTCGGAGGCAAGGCATCGATCCGTCCCGTGAACATCATCCTGACCGGAAACCCAGGCACGGGCAAGACCTCCGTGGCCAGAGTACTCGGCAAGCTGTTCAAGGCTATGGGAATATGCTCCACAGACCGTGTCATCGAGAAGAGCCGCAAGGACATCGTAAGCACCTACGCCAACGAGTCGGACAAGAACATGGACAAGGCTGTGAACGAGGCGATGGGCGGAGTCCTTTTCATAGACGAGGCCTACGCCCTCGCTCCGTTCGACGACACCGGCCATTGCTCTGATTCCGAGGGGATCAAGGCTCTGGAGCGGCTTATGGTCCGGATGGAGAACGACCGGGGCAAGTTCGTGGTGGTCTGCGCCGGCTACAAGGACAAGATGCGGAACCTGATGAGAGCCAACGAAGGGTTCGCCAGCCGGTTCACGCACAGGATAAACATCGACGACTACACGCCGGAGGAACTGACGGAGATCTTCCGCCGGATGGCCGAAGGGCAGGGCTACTCCTTTGCAGGTGGCACTCTGGACAAAGCCCTCAAGGCGTTCCGGAAGCTCTCGGCGGAAAAGTCGGGGAAGGATTTCGGCAATGCCCGTGAGGCAAGGAATATGCTCGACAGCGTGCTGGGGAACATCGGAACAAGGGTCAACGCGCTTCCTGACAGCCAGGTCGGCAAGGAAACATTCTTCACCATCCTTCCGGAGGACATTCCGTTCGAAGAGCCGAAAGTGGCTTCCGAGGAGGAGTGCCTCGCGGAACTGGATTCACTGATCGGATTGGAAAGCGTCAAGAATGAGATCCGTTCAATGCTCAACGAGATGAGGCAGAAGAAGATGGACAGCGAGCTTTCCGGCGGGGACTTCACCGCGATCGTTCCTGACCACTATCTGTTCCTCGGCAATCCAGGAACCGGCAAGACCACTGTAGCAAGGCTGATGGGCAGGATCCTGTACTCTCTCGGAGTGATCGCAAGACCGGATGTGATCGAGGTGTCGAGGGCGGACATGGTGGCTCCGTACCAAGGCCAGACAGCTCCGAAGACACGGGAGACGATCGACAGGGCGATGGGAGGAATCCTGTTCATCGACGAGGCATATTCATTGATCCAAGGCGACCACGACGAGTTCGGCAACGAGAGCGTGACCGAGCTGCTGAAACTGCTGGAGGACCGCAAGGGCAGGTTCGTGTGCATCGCCGCCGGCTACACGAGGGAGATGGGCCGGTTCCTGGATTCCAATTCCGGCCTCAAGTCCCGCTTCACCAAGACCATCACATTCGAGGACTACAATCCCGAGGAGCTGATGGACATATTCCGGCTTTACTGCCGCAAGGAAGACTATGCCATTGACACTGAAGCGGAAGCGATTCTTGAGGACCGCTTCCGGGAAATGTACGGCAACAGGGCGTTCGATTTCGGCAACGGTCGCGACGTGAGGAACCTGTTCGGCAAGGTCAAGTCAGCGGTGGCCGGCCGGGCATATTCAAGAATGAAGGAACTCATCGCTGAGGGCGCTGACCGTCAGGCCGCCTACGAGGGTTCCAAACCAAAGACGATAACAAAGGAGGATCTGCTATGAAATGTCCGTTCTGCCAAGGTGTTATAGATGACGACAGCCGTTACTGCGATCTCTGCGGAAAGCATCTGATGTTCTGTCCGGAGTGCCGTCAACCCAAGAAAGGGACTTCCTGCCCTCGGTGCGGGGAGTTGCTTGTCAGCGCCGAAGAGTTTTTTGCGGAGCATAATCAAGGTAACGCTTCGGGACAGGCGGCTGCGCCAAAGCCTATGTCATCACCATCTGGCCAATCAGAATCAGCCTCGATGTCAAAGCCAACGGGTCGGTCTGGATATATTGAGCCTAAGCCATTGGAAAAAATTGATTTCAACCAGATATTCGATGCCCTGCTGACCTTGAAGGGGGAAGATATGACACTCTATGTCAAAGAAGGCGGGTTCGGAAGGAGCGGAGGAATATTCCCGGAACTCGGAAGTTGTAAATTTGTCTCCGGGCATCACGGAAAGATCGCTTTTGAGGATGGTGAGTGGAAGATCTGCGATCTGGGTTCGACCAACGGCACGGCCATAGACGGAGTGAAGTTGGAGAAAGACAAATGGTACCCCCTCCGAAAGGGTCAGAAACTAAAGATAGCCACTTTGAAATTCACTGTTGAATAGCCTATGAAACTGATAATCAGCTGCGTCTCGGATGTCGGCCGCGTTCGGGACAACAACGAGGACATGGCCTCCGTCGGGATGTACCTCATAAGGGACAATTCTTTGAATATCGAAAAGGAAATCTCTGAAGATGAATGCTTTTGTCTGCTCGTCTCGGACGGAATGGGCGGCCACGAGAGCGGGGAATACGCCAGCCAGTTCACCCTGGAGGCGTTGCGGGCATTCCTGTTGGACAAGTCTCTGGAGCATCACAATCCTGTGTCGGATTTAGCATTGAAGATCAAAGACATAAGCGCCTGTCTCAACACAATGTCCAGCGAGCGGCATCAAGGCAAGGCCATGGGCTGCACCTTGACCGGAATCGTCCGGATGCAGGGAAAGACTCTGCTTGTGAACGTGGGTGACAGCCGGACGTACCGTCTGAGAGACGGAATGCTGAGGCAACTGACCTCTGACCAGACTCTTCACGAGAGGGACATGGTTCCGCTTCCAGCCGGCAAGGCATTGTACAACTGCATCGGGGCGGGCTGCTACACAGAGGCTTACATTCAGGACATAAGTGACCGCTTGATGGAATCGGACAGGATTCTGGTCTGCTCCGACGGGCTTTCAGACATGATGGATGATGATGAGATCGAACGGCTGCTGGCCGAAGGCAGTCCGGAGGAGAGCTGCACGTCCTTGATCGACGCGGCGAAACGAAACGGAGGAGTGGACAACGTCACAGCCATCGTGGCGGATGTCCGGAACACTTGACTCAAAAAACAACCCGAATGACAAACTATCATTACGAAGGGCTGCCCGGCACTCTTGCCAGACCGGTGGAATCCCTAACCAGACAAATAGATGCCGAGGGGTTCTCTCAAGCGATGAACTACGCCTTGGATTTTCTGGAAATCAGCACACAGTACGTCTCCTGCTACTTGTTTGTTCTTTTGCAGGAAGTCGAACTGAACCTTGAACCCAGTCAAAGGCCCCTTGGAGCCATAGTGAGAAAGATCGACACCAAACGTTCGCTGTCATTCGGAGACTGGGTCAATGACATATTCAATCCGCTTGTGAGAATAGCGCAGAAAGAGATGCCCGGCAATCCTCTTGTGCAGTCGATATCCTCCGTCTTGTTTCATCGGGGGAACAACCGGCTGTTGGGAGGGAAGAACGAGCCAAGTGTGGTCAGAATCAGAAATGAATACAAAGGGCACAGCACCACCCTTTCAAACGAAATCTACAAAGGGGTCGTCAGCACACTGGAGCCACATGTCATCAACATGCTGAAAGCGATGGAGCCCTTCACCGAAATGGATTTTGAATATTCAGGCAACCATTGCGTGATAGCGTACAGGCAAGGGCATAAGACAGATCTGTACCCTCTTGTGTTCAAAAGCCCAGAAGGGTATGAATATGTCTTCCAATCACTGAAGGACGAGGAAATCTCCTACATCTCCTCCGATGTTAATGCGGTCACCCTGATCAATGACACCTTGAACCCAGACTTCGATGCTCTGCTCAAACGCACCGATCCGGCATTTGACATCAGCCAGGAGATCAACTGGCCGGAGATGAGAAAGATGATGAGAGAGGAATCCTCACGGTTTCTCGACAGGGTCTACAGGGAGAAGAAATATAACAGGGAACTCTTTGTCGAAAGAACGGCTCTAAGCTCCATGCTCAGGAATTTCACGGAAAGCGACAAGACGTTGCTGCCCCTGCTTGGTGAAGCCGGACAGGGAAAGACGAACCAGCTTTGTTTCTGGACTGAGGAAATCTCTGCCAGTGACGACGGCGTGCTTATCTTCAGCAGTTCTGATTTTTCGGAATACGGACTTCCGGCCACGCTCAGAAGGGTTTTCGGGACTTCGCCGCGCAAAGATCCAGAACGGATAGTCAGGGAGATGCATGAGCGCGCGGCTCAGGAAGACCGGATAATCTATGTTTTCTTTGACGCCATAAACGAGTGTCTTCACTATGAGGAGAATTCAGAGCTGATCGGTCCTGTGGCCTTGTACGAATCCTTCAGAAACTTGTTCATAAAGCCTGAATATTCCCGCTTCAAGGTTCTGTTCACATGCCGCAATTACACGTGGAAGAACTTGTTCCATAAACAGATGGGTAGAGACGAGGCGTTCATGTACAAACCAGACGGAGGGACCGAAGTACATGGATTCAACGATGCCGAGCTGCAGGAAGCGTGGAGAATCTATCAGAATCTTTACCAGATGAGCAATGATTTCAACACGCTGTCCAAAGTGTCACTCGTGCGCCTGAAGGATCCTCTCGTGCTGAAAATAGCGTGCACAAATCATGTCGGACGGACATTGCCTGACGAGCTGGAGAAGTTTACTTCTGTGGCCCTGTTCGAGGAGATGACCGACATCATCTCACATTCCTATGCGGGAAGGCAACAGCTTGAGATCCTTCTTACCATGGCTTCATACATGTTGGGTGAATATGAAGCCGGAAGGCCATCTGACAGGATTGAGACCGCGGAGCTCAAGAGAGCTTGCTCGGACACCTCGTCTCCACTGCACAAGCTGTCTTCGCTGATCTACAAGAACGGAGTCCGTACCGTAGCCTGCACAGAATTGCTGAACAAGCCAGAGCGTCCGATCCTTCGCCATGTACAGAGCCCGGACGGCCACACCGAAATCCAATTCATCTACGAAAGGTATCTGGAATTCCTGATGGCCAAGGTCTTCGTGGACAAACACGTTACCGGTGACAGCATGATTCCGGCAGAGACGTACATCAAGGCACTTTGCGGCAAGAGCGGGAATGTCGTCTTCATGGGTACATTGCGCAACGCCTTGATCCTGGATTGCTTACGGACACATGACAACTCCACCGTCATTTCCTTGATACAGGATCATGAAGGCAACTTCGAAGCGTCGCTGCTTGTCAGTGAATTGTTCAGCATACTCGTAAGCGAGAATTTTGAGGAGACTCTGTTCTCTCTGACCCGCAAGATGCTGATGAAAGGTGACGGCCTTTCATCCGAATTGGTCAAAGAATTCAATTCCATCACAAAACTCATCTACGCAAACAAGGCGGACGAGAACGTCATCTCACGGCACAAAGAGTTGCAGGCGGCCTTAAAGCCGGAAATCAGGCTTGCCGAAAGCGCCGCCATCACCGTCATCAACGGAATGTTCCTGAGTGATTGGTACAATTCGTCCCTTTACCGGAATGATCCATACGAGCTTTTATGGTCGCTTGTGAACAACCGGTTTCTCGATGTGTGCAACGACGCCTGCATGTACATCTACTATCTCCACAACAAAAAATTCACAGGATCACATACTCCGGTCAAAGAAAACATCACATTGCGGATAGTCCACCGGATGTTCGATGAGATAAAGGAGAAAGGTCTGGTGAAAACCATAAGCAACAAGGCCTTGAGGTCGAAATCCGTTTCATTCGTGGAGGCCGGAGGCCGGATAGCGGTGATGCTGATGATCAACGAGATGCTGGCGGGCAGGGACAAGGAGGCGGCGCGGCTGATGGACGAGCTCAGAGGACTTGTCTCCTACCTTACATGGGATTACCGCATCATAAAGCTGATAATGCCTTTCTTCTCCACGATTCTTCGCAAGCAGATAACATTCCAGTCAGCGTACGTCAACAACGCCATTGAATACCAGACATTCTGGGATGACACCATCGTACCGGCCTCCGACGGCGGAGAAGGCCGCTGGTGCAGACATGATGTCTGTGAGCTCGCCGACTGTTTCATCACTGGCAGGAATGACGGATTCAAAAGCTTCAGAAAAGAAAAAGACAGGATTCTGAAAGCATATTACAGCGGAGACAGTTTCTCATACTTCGTGATGGAAAGGTTGATGATCGTGGCCGGAATCTCTGACTGGGAGAACATCGCACCAATCGTAAGAGACTTCTTTTCTGACCGTTACCGCAGTAACGAATGGTTTGACTACTCACAGATGTCAATGCTTTACGTTCTCTACCAGCTCCACAAGAAAGCATCCGGGTATATTCCGGAATTAGTGGAGATTTTTTCACGTGAGGCAGCAGACTGGACCTTGCGCTGCAAAGGCCGGTTCAAGGGGCACAACAGTTCCAAGGCCAACACGACCGGTTATTATAAACGTAACGTGATGAATTGGTACTGTGATGTTTATTGCGCCCATTACGGAGACAATGTGGCTCATGAGGGTGACTCCACCGCCGTGCCGATCTTCTACAAACTGATAGAGGACGGAATCGCGCGCAGGGACAGAACGCTTTTGATGCATCTATTGGATAATGTCTCGGAACTCGTGTCCGACAACGGTCTCATCAAGACCGCCCTGGCCTTGCTGTTCCACACAATGAGCCTTCTTGGCGACAGCGCGGCAGTGAAGGAAATAGATTCCGCCCCATCCGACAGGGACGACGGCTTTTTCAGACTCGGTCTCGTGCAGGCGATCGGGAATATTCTTTCCACCGCGAAAAATTATTTCCCGGAAGAAGTTGACGAATTCCTTAAACGGGAGATCGTAGGACTTGATTTCGAAGGCATCTCCACCTACCGTGAGGAAGTGCTGAGCTACAATCCAAGCGGGGAAAGCCTTTCCGACCTGTTCACCCACAGTTTCGGGAACTTCGTGATCTGGTCACTTGTCAATTTCGAACCGTTCAAGGCCTACGCCGTGAAAGTCGTAAAGATGTCCGAAAAGACCTCAGACAGCTTTCAGTGGTATGATTATGCCGTAAGGGAAGGCTTCAGGGAACTATTCAGAGTCAAATTATGAGAACACACCTATCCAAAATTTTGTATATTGCGGTGATTCTGCTTTCCTGCGCTTCCTGCAAGGCGGAAAAGAATCGGAATGTTATTATGGGACAAAACGACAGTATCATAGTGGTCGCGCACAGAGGAGGTGCGGATCTTGGACCGGAAAACACTCTTGAGTGTATCGGCAAGGGCATAGCGGCCGGAGCGGACTGGATAGAGATTGACGTCCATCTTTCCGCTGACGGGAAGATCGTGGTCTGTCACGACGCGTCGGTTGACAGGACCACCAACGGCAAAGGCTGGATCAGCCAGATGCCCTACGAAGACATACGTAAGTTGAAAGTGAAGGATAAAAACGGCGATTTGTGTGAAGGACACATCCCGACCCTTGACGAAGTGCTTGATCTGATCAAAGGAAAAGCTCATCTGCTCCTTGAGATCAAATATTCCAAACATAGCCGTGAAGGGATCGAGGAGATGTGCCTGAAATGCATCGAAGAGCACCAGGCCGGAAGTTTCGTGACAATTCAGTCGTTCGATGACAGTGTGCTGAAAAAGGTTCATGATCTGAATCCGGACATCTCGCTTGAGAAGCTGTTCTTTTTCATATTCCCGGACACCGGACTGTGTTTTGACGAAAGGCTGCATAAATTCAGTTTTGACGACTACTCCCATGTCAAATCATTCAATGTCTGGAAAGGCTGGCTGAAAGACTCCCTGATAAAAAAAGCGCATGACAGGGGGAAACAGATCAAGGCCTGGACCGTGAATGACTATGACCCGGACCTCGCCGCCAAGGTTGACGGCATCATAACGAACTCGCCGGATTTATATTCACAAAAAGGCATAAAATGAAATACATAGGTTATCTTTGCGGCGTTTTTTCCCTTAAAGACAACGCCTTCGTCTCCGCCGGACGGCTTGGTTCCGATTGGAAGCCATCAGAATATTCAAAAGAAACGATTTGTGGTTATGAGCAATATTACTTCCCGGACTTCGTTCATTTTTGTTTCGGAGGCTGCTCCAAGGAGGACAATGCCGTAGGTAGATATTCCTTGAAAACAGAAGGTGAGTTCCATGTTTCGGTCGGCTGCCGCGAGAAGGTCAGATCAGTAGGTGTAAGGACACCGGAGATACTGTTGTTCCTGTTCCCTTTCAAGATGGCGCAATTTGCCATCCGCATTGAACTTGACACGGACAACGATGATGACATCACAGCGGCCGTAGCGGTCATGCGGAACATCAACCGCTGCAAAAATGGAGGTCTGGAGGAATATTGCGAAACTGCCCTGTCCCCTATCGTCGAGGCATTCAGATCCATGAATATGGAATCGCCCGCCGAAGACGCCAAGTTCGATTACAGAAGGCTTGTGGAGAATGGCAACAAACTGAAAATCTTCCAGATAGCCTGTCTTGGCAAGGACAGATGGAGTTCGGACAATGTCGATCAGCTGCTTTTTGAGATCGGGACCACAGCGCCCATCGGTTCCTCCGACGGGAAATCAGTGGATTCCCCGTCGGAGACTTTCTTCAAAGAGATGATGTCAAGAGACACCTTGTCCGTGTACAACAACTGGAAAGCCCTTTTCTTGTTCGACACCACGACCATTATCTGCGGAGACTGTCCGGAATGGTTGCTGAAAAACTGGACCGAAGACTACTTCGGGATGATTTACATCTGTCAATTGTACCGCAGGAATTATCTGTTCAGGCTTAACAGAAGGTTCCGTTTCGAAAGGGAGAACGTCGGATGTCTTGAGAACGAATCAGTTGACTTTGAACGCCGTTGCTGCTTCCACAACATCTCCTACAACTTTCTCCCGGAAATGTTCAACAACCGTGTGGAGAGCAGCCTGAAGACCGAGGAAGAAAAGGAATCCCTTTATCACATGATCTCCCAGGAGCAGGCCAACCGGGAAAAGAAAGCAGAAAACAGAATGAACAATCTGTTGTTTTTCATGACCTGCCTTACAATGGTGTCGGCGATCTGGGACACATGCTGTCTCATCAACGGCATCATTCCATTCGGAATTTCAATGGGCTCGGAAATAATCGGCTACAGACTCACGGCCTCCATTCTGACAGCCATTGTGCTGCTGGCGTTGCTTATCTACCGTATCAGATCGAAATCCAAATAATATGGCAATCAGTTTAAAACCCAGAAAGACGGAATCCAACCTTTTCTGCTGCAGCAAATGGTGGGGCAACCCGGACCTGCCGCCCCAGGCGGAGTACCCGATGATGAAAATCACGGAAGAGGACGGAACGGAGGGAGAATATCCCCTCACTTTCATCTGTCAGATTGACTGCGAGGACATCGCGCCTTTTGACAAGGAGGGGCTTCTCCCTCACGAGGGAATGCTCTATTTCTTCGCGGCGATCGATGAGTTCATCGGTTACGACTCCCCGGAGCATTTCCCGCTCGGACGCTGGCCGAGGAAGGCCGTCAAGGTCAAGTACGCCAAGCAGATCAACATGGAGACCTTCAATTCGTGCATCCTTGTGGACGATGATGATCAGGAACTCGCCGAGCCTGCGATGGCCATCGACTTTGCCGAGTGCGAAGAAGACAACGACGGCTTCAAGATTCTCGGCCGCCCGTTCTTCGAGGAGATCCGAGATGAGTTCCCGGATGCCGTCAACCTTCTCCAGCTCGATGAGGATGACGACCTTGAGATGCGTTTCTACGACTCCGGCAACTTCAACATCCTGATCAGCAAGGCCGACCTCGGTTTCCAGAACTGGAGTCACGCCTTCGGCTTCCTGCATTCGCTGTAAGGCAATCCGGCCGCTGATGGTAAATTTCAAAGTGGGACCAACACAAAGGAAGGCAAAGGCGAAGGGCAAAGGGCAAAGGAGGCAAAGGGGCGGCGATAGCCTATCACTGTGGAGGATAAAACACTGATAATCAGCATTATCTCGCTTTATCCTCTCAGTTGTTCTGACGGGGAGGATAGCCTATTATTGTTCTGATAATCAAAGCGTTAACCTCCACCGACGAATTGACGGTGTTAGGCAGCGAAACGGGCGGTGAGGACATCTTCGGGGATGGAAAGACCGGGCTTGAAAATCTTGATCTTGAAGTGGCCCTCCTTGGAGGTCGGGAACCAGTTGCCGACAATTTCGCCGGCACTTTTACTTTTAAGACAGTCTCCCCCGGTATGCGCCGGAGCAAGTGATATGACCTGCCGCCGGAACGATGGCAAGAAGAGAGACGAAAAGCCTTTCTCATTACGAATATGTTTGAGGTGGCAAGGTGACGCACATTTTCACAAAACAGTTCTAATTTTAGTAAGCGTTAAAAAATAAGTTGAACTAAATTTTGTGTGAGTCCACTTGAAAAAGTCGTTTTTTTGAAAAACATGTGCCTCGCAGATACTTCTGTAAGGGGTAAAAAGTGGCAAATGGCACTATTTCAAGTGGGTTCAAATATCAAAACAATATGAGAAAAACAATCGCAATCTTGATGTTGTCACTCACGGCAGTGACGATGTCCGCGCAGAAAAAACCGGTGAAGTACACTTTCACCGAGGCGTCCGACCTTACTATGGTCGGAAAACTTATGACCGACACTCCTAACCCTTACCACAGGGTGGACACCGTTAAGTTCAAGGGGTTCACGGCCGGAGAGAACAAGCAGGTCAGGATGTCGGCCGGTCTTTCCGTGGCGTTCAGGACGGATTCCAAGACCATAACGGTCAAGACCAAATACCTTGACAGAGGCTTTCCGGTCAACACCGGAGGACTCGCCGCAAGAGGCTATGACCTTTACATAAAGAAAGACGGGAAATGGCTCTGGGCAGCCTCGAAGGTGACATCTGACCAGAAACCGGATGACAATGTCGTGCTTATCGGCAATCTGGACGGTTCCATGCACGAGTGCCTGATGTACCTGCCTATCCTGAGCGAGGAGAAATCCATCCAGATCGGAGTCAACGAAGGAGCCACGATCGAGGCCATCGAGAATCCTTTCCGCCACAGGATCGGAATATTCGGTTCCAGCTTCACGCACGGAATCAGCACTTCCAGAGCCGGGATGTCCTACCCTGACCAGCTTTCGAGGATGACCGGTCTCCAGTTCCTCAGCCTCGGATGCAGCGGCAACTGCAAGCTCCAATCCTATTTTGCAGATGTGCTCTGCGCCGCCGATGTGGACGCTTTCGTGTTCGACTCGTTCTCGAATCCGACACCGGAGCAGATCGAGGAGAGATTATTCCCGTTCATCGAGAAGGTTCAGGCAGCCCATCCAGGAGTCCCGATGATCTTCCAGAAGACAATCTACAGGGAAAGCCGCAATTTCAACACGGGCAGCGACAAGAGCGAAGGACGCAGAATGGAAGTTGTTGACAGCCTTATGAATATAGCGGTGAAGAAATATGCTGATGTCTATTTCGTAACCGCGACCTGCGCGACGGCTCCGAACCACGAGACCTCTGTGGACGGAATACACCCTTCGGATTACGGCTACACACTCTGGGCCGAGTCCATCAGGAAGCCTATCGTCAAGATTCTGCGCAAGTACGGAATCAGGTGATTTCATTGGTCGCTGAGCCTGTCGAAGCAACTCTTCCCGTCACTTCGACAAGCTCGGTGACCGGAGTGACAAGCTTCGTGACCGGAGTAACAAGCTCAGTGCTCGGAGTAACAAGCTTCGTGACCGGAGTAACAAGCTTCGTGACCGGAGTAACAAGCTCAGTGACCGGAGTAACAAGCTCAGTGACCGGAAAGAGTAATATTGAAATTAACATAGAATGGCAAATCTGAAGTCATTGGCCAAGGACACGGCGATCTACGGCCTCAGCAGCATCATCGGGAGGTTCCTCAACTACCTCCTCGTCCCGCTTTACACCCACGTCATCGCTTCGTCAAGCGGTGGCTACGGTGTCGTGACGAACCTGTACGCCTACACGGCCCTGCTGCTTGTCATACTGACCTACGGGATGGAGACGACATTCTTCAGATTCTCCAACAAAGAGGGAGAGGATCCGGACAAGGTATATTCAACGATCCTTACTTCGGTGCTGACGACCTCGGTGCTGTTCGCGGGGTTGGTCGTGCTTTTCATCAGGCCGATTTCCTCGGCCCTTGGCTACGCTGACCATCCGTCCTACGTCTGGGCGATGGCTGCCACGGTGGCGATCGACGCTTTCCAATGCATCCCGTTCGCATACCTGAGGCACAAGAAGCGTCCTCTTAAATTCGCCGCGCTGAAACTACTCTTCATCGGATTGAATATATTCCTGAATCTCGCTTACTTCGTGATTCTGCCGAAGTTGGGTTTGAATCCGTTCGGAATCTACGATGACGGACTTAACGTGGGTTATGTGTTCTACATCAATCTGTTCTGCACGGCGTTCATCACCCTTTTCTTCTGGAGGGAACTGTGCGGATTCAAGTTCGGATTCGACGGCGGGCTACTGAAAAGGATGCTCGGCTACAGCTGGCCGATTCTGGTTCTGGGAATCGCCGGAATCCTCAACCAGAGCGGCTCACAGATCATATTCCCGTTCATCTACGGAGAAGGCTCTTCCGTACCGCTTGGCATCTACGGAGCCTGCGTCAAGATCGCGATGATCATGGCGATGATCACCCAGGCTTTCCGCTATGCCTACGAGCCGTTCGTGTTCGGCAGCGCGGCGGACAAGAACAGCAAGGAGATGTACGCCAAGGCGATGAAGTACTTCATCATATTCACCCTCCTCGCGTTCCTTTGCGTCATCGGGTACATGAATATCCTGAAGTTCATCATCGGCCGCAGCTATTGGGAGGGTCTCAGGGTCGTGCCTATCGTGATGGCAGCCGAGATCATGATGGGAATCTATTTCAACCTTTCGTTCTGGTACAAGCTTACAGACCAGACACTTTGGGGTGCGTTGTTCTCCGGAATCGGATGCCTCGTGCTGTTCGGAGTGAATATTATGTTCATCCCTAAGTTCAGTTATATGGCCTGCGCCTGGGCCGGTTTCGCCGGCTACGGAGTCGCGATGGTCCTGTCCTACATAGTCGGTCAGAAAAAATACCCGATCAAGTACCCCCTCAAGGACATCGCCCTGTACGTTTGCCTGGCCGTGTTCCTGTTTGTATGTATGTCCTGCGCCAACGTTCATCTCTCCACCTGGCCCGCCATCGGAATCAACACCGTCCTGATCCTCGCCTTCTGCGCCGTGATCATCAAGCGCGACTTCCCCCTCTCCTCCCTCCCCGTTGTCGGGAAATATTTCAGGAAACGCTAATCCTTTACGGGATTATGAACATCAGGCCTGCGCTGGATCCATTATCATGCAACACTTCCGGTCTTTTTTGATAAGGCTGACTCAAAAGCCACAAGACTCGGAGCAAAGCGACCGAAGTGGGTTGGGGAATCCTTTCCCCATGCCCCTCAGGGGCTGTCACTGAGTGACTGGGGGTT
>OLSK01000557.1_pt1 | contig 32636 bp, 33 predicted proteins | sample 1672781 | NCBI WGS metagenome assembly OLSK01 (sample SAMEA3136723, study PRJEB25190) | human gut metagenome | biome: human gut; feature: human-associated habitat; material: faeces | place: Austria | collected 2013 | reverse complement strand
TGCAATTGAAAATAAAGGTGAGTATTCTGATTCTCGTTATGGAGCATTGTTATTTGATCAGTACTATATAGAAAAACATCCGTTTGTTGGTAATGGATTAGATGTTAAGACACGTTTTGCCGATCACCCTTTCCTCTGGGAACAATCAATTGGTATGGGTAACGGATTGACTGGTTTCCTTGCTAATTGGGGTTTTGTAGCTTTGTTATTCTATTGTGTTTTATTATATCAAAGTCTTCCTTTAAAAAAACGAGACAGGATTGCTTTAATAGCTATAGTTTTATTACAATTTAATGGTGAATATCTTTTGAACTTTCCACTTTATCTTGCTTTACCATTTATTGTTTTACCTTATAATTACTTTATTAAATCTCGAAAAAATGAAAATTCTTTGGCTATCTCCTAATTCAGGTCTGCTAACAAAAGTTAATAAAGGATATGGAACCGGAGGATGGATAGGAGCTTTACTATCTGCAGTGCTAGAGGTTAATCCTCCTATACAAATAGCATTTGCTTATCCATATATTGGTGAAATTGAATCGTGCGAACAAGATGGGATTTTGTATTATAGCATACAACAAAAAAAAATGTCAGTACTAAAAAAGTTCTTAGTATATTATGGCATTAAACACGAATCGAATAACTACGAAACTCAGATAAAACAAATCATTGCAGACTTTAAACCTGACTTGATTCATGTTTTTGGAATGGAAAATCATTTTATAGATTCGTTGTCAAATGTAAACTTACCTATTGTTGTTCATCTACAAGGATTATTGTTACCAATAGCAAATGCTTTTTTCCCAGCTGGATTTAGCAAAAAGTCAGTTCTGTTCCCTTTTTCAAAAAACGAACTAATTTTAAGAAACGGTATAGGTTATTCTTACAGGAAACTGTTAGATAGTAGCAAAAAGGAGCTTCAAAGATATAGATTTTTTCACTTTTTTATGGGACGAACTCATTTTGATTACATGTTATCATCACTTCTGTCCCCAACATCTAATTATTATAAAGTTAATGAGGTTTTGCGTCCAATTTTTTATAAAAATATAGGTAAATGGAAATATAAAAATGGGAAAACTGTATTGTTCTCTATATTGAGTCAAGCTACTTATAAAGGCCTTGATGTGATATTAAAAGCAGCAGACATTCTCAGCAAAGTAACAGAAATTGATTTCGAATGGCGCATAGCTGGAATTAATGCAAATAGTCATTTCACACAGTTGTTTGAACATCATTATGGTTTAGATAGCAAGCGTGGTAATATTAATTATTTGGGTATATTGTCTGCAGAAGATTTATTGTCTGAACTTTTTAACGCATCAATTTTTATCCATCCATCTTATATTGATAATAGCCCAAACAGTGTGTGTGAGGCACAGATATTAGGTGTACCTGTAATTGCATGTAATGTAGGTGGCGTATCCTCTATATTGGATGACGGGAAGTCTGGTGTATTAGTTCCAGCAAATGCACCTTATGAGATTGTTTATTATGTTAAGAAACTTACAACTGATGTAGAGTATACTCAAACTCTTAGTCAAAGAGCTTCTGAGTATGCTTCTAAACGCCATAATAAAACATTAATTGTACATGACTTATTGTCTGCTTATACTAAAATTATAACTGATTATTCTAAAAAATGAAAATCTTATATACATCATATTTATGTAGTCAATCTTATTTTCAAGAATTGTTTGACTCAGCTATTTCTAAACCTGCACAAGCACCACAAAAGTTTAATCACCTTATGGTTATTGGCTTAATGAAAAATGGTGCAGAAGTGACATGTCTTTGCGGGCGTCCGATAACAACGCATTCTCATAAGAGATTCTTGTGGATGGGATGTAAAGAGATAATAGATAATATCAAGTATGTTTATATACCATGTGTAAACAATCCTATATTTAAGTACTTCATATATTGGGGCTATAGTTTCTTCTATACACTTATATGGGCTCTAAAAAATCATAAAGATGGTGCGGTTATTACAGATATTCTATGTAATCCTATTACTAAAGGTTCAGCGTTAGCTGCCCGAATAGCTGGAATTCCAGTAAATGGTATTGTGACAGATTTACCGAACATGCTTGATTTTGATTTTAGGAAAAAAAGCATTATAAAGATTGTTTGTAATGCATTAAGTCTTAATCCTTTTAAATTATGTACGCAATTTACTCCGCTTACAGAGCAAATGTGTGATGTTATTAATAAGAAAAATAAACCATATGTTGTAGTAGAAGGACTTGTTGATTCAGATATGGAATCTGTTGAGCGGATTAAAGCATCTGATGGGAAACGTCATATCTGCTATACAGGACAAATATATGAACAATTTGGAGTTAAGAATCTTATTAAAGCCTTTATGAAGGTAGGGGCTACAGATGCTGTTCTTGATATATATGGACCCGGTCCGCTTGCTGAAATAATGCCTCAATATATGGCAAATGACTCACGTATTGTATATCACGGCTGCGTGCCAATGAGCGAAGCAATACGTGCACAACTTAGTGCATATCTTTTAGTTAATCCACGACCTACTCACGAAGAATTTGTCAAATATTCATTTCCCTCAAAAAATGTAGAATATATGGTTTCTGGTACTCCCATGCTTACTACTATCCTTCCTGGCATGCCAAAAGATTATCATGAGCATGTATTCTTGTTCAGCGATGAAACTGTAGACGGTATGGCAAAAACTTTAAACAATATCATGTCATTATCTAAACATGAAGTTATTGCAAAAGGTCAAGACGGAAAGGAATTCGTTTTAAAGTATAAGAATAATGTTGTACAATCTAAAAAAATAATAGATTTACTTTATGGATAAAAAGAAAGTAATAATGAAGTATGGCGGGATTCTATCTTCATTATATCGGCTTTTCGGTCGAAACAAATTTTCAATTCCTAATGGCAATAAAGTTACTTATAGTGGCGTTTTCATGAAGAATTGTAGTATATGTATTAGAGGTGTTGGAAATAAAATAATAATAGAACCAGGCCTAACCAGATTGTATGATACGCATATCGCTATTTTTGCTTCTAACGCTAAGATTTATATAGGAACAGATTGCAACTTTCACGGAGTATCTTTGTATATAGAAGATGGAGGGGAGATAAATATCGGTAAACATGTTACAATATCTGGTAATACAAATATTGCAGTTATCGAGAAAAGATCAGTTGTAATTGGCAATGATTGTCTTTTTGTCTGCTAATACACAAATTCGTGTGGGTGATAGTCATAGTATTCTTGATTCTCAAACTGGTAAGCGCATTAATCCTTCTAAAGATGTATTAATTGGCAAGCATGTTTGGATAGGTAATTCTGTAAATATACTTAAGGGCTCTATAATTGCAGATAATTCTATTATTGGTACATGTTCTGTTGTGACAGGAAAATCATTTCCTTCAAATTGTATTATCGGCGGAATTCCTGCAAAAGTGTTAAAAGAAGGTGTTACTTGGGATTCAAACAGGTTACCAATTGAGTGAAATATGAAAAAGAAAATTCTTGTATTCCATCCTATTATAGCTCCATATCGTATTGATTTGTTTAATGCCATATCTGGGCATTATGATGCTCGATTTATCTTATATTGGCGTAACCTAAAGGATCAGACATTCGATTATGCTAAGATTGAGGAACAGATGTCTTTTAAACCGGTTTATTACATTAAGGAAGAAATGGGTATTTGGCGGTGGTTGAAAACTATGTGGAGGGAGATTTATTCTTCTAAACCGGACTGTGTTTTGGTTTCCGAATTAGGTGTACTTACTATCATGACAATAATTCATAGAATGTTAACTTTCGGGAAGTATAAGATTGTATGCATGACTGACGATAGTTATAATATATTATCAGACGATAACCATTTCACGAAGCGACATAAAAAAGCGATAAATATAATAGCTCCATTTATTGATGAATTTATCAATGTAGAGCCAAGATCTGCAAAATGGTATCAGCAACGATTTGGTAAAGGTTTGTATTTCCCGATAATAGCCGAAGATAATGCTGCAAGAGAACGTTTGAAAAGAGTTCTGCCAATTAGTGAACACTATATTAATCAATATGGTTTACAAGGTAAAAAGATTCTATTGTTTGTAGGACGATTAGTAGACTTTAAGAATATTGATTTTGCTATTATTGCTTTTGTTAAAGCTAATATAAAAGATTCCGTATTTGTAATTATTGGAAGCGGTAATAAAGAAGAGGAATTAAAGAAATTGGCGGCTAAATATGACAACGTATATCTTGCAGGTCGTTTTGAAGGAGATGAACTTTATGCTTGGTATAATGTCGGTCAGGTATTTACACTTCCTAGTCGGCTTGAACCATTTGGAGCTGTAACAAACGAAGCTTTAGTTGCAGGTTGTCAATGCCTTATTAGTTGTAATGCTGGAAGTAATTGTTTGATAAATAATGGTGTAAATGGATATGTTATAGACCCGAGCGATGAGGATGGCTTTATTCATTATCTCGGTATTCTAATGGATGAGGTTTCTCCTATAAGGTTACCACTATTAGTTAAACCTACCATGATGATATCTACGTTTAAAGAAGAAGTGATAAAACTATTCAATAAAATAGACAGCATTATATGAAAAATAAACTTCGTATATTATTTGTTGCAACCTTCCCTCCCCCAATTCATGGTTCTGCAATGGTTAGTCAGCAGATAAAGGATAGTAATCTTATTAATGAAGCTTTTGATGGGGATTATGTCAATTTAGGTACATCTCGCAAGATGGAAGAAATTGGGAAAGGAGGTATATGGCTTAATTTAAAGAAGTTAGGGCGTTTTGCTGGTTCTTTTCTCAAGACTTTCGGACTGTTGCTGACGCATCGTTATGACCTTTGCTATTGCGCAATCACTTGTCATGGTAGTGGGTTCTTGAAAGATGCTCCTTTTGTGTTGCTTTGCAAGATGTTTGGCAGGAAAATTGTTATTCATCAGCATAATAAAGGTATGGCAAAGGATGTGGATAGACCAGTGTATCGTTGGTTGCTTCCTATGGTTTATCGTCATGCTAAGGTTATTCTTCTGTCGTGGCATTTATATCCAGATATTGAAAAAGTAGTTGACAGAAAAGATGTTTTAGTTTGCCCTAATGGGATAAAACCAACTGTTGATCCAAACTTCAAACGAGAGCTTAATGCAGTGCCTCATATATTATTCCTCTCGAATCTGTTGATTGACAAGGGTGTATTGGTGTTGCTTGATGCTCTGAAAATATTGAAGGATAAGGGATATTCGTTCGTATGCGACTTCGTTGGTAGCGAAACTAAAGACATTGATGCTGTTCGTTTTGCTAATGAAGTGGAAAGAAGAGGTTTGAATAGTATCGCTGTGTATCATGGGCGCAAGTATGGAACAGAAAAAGATGCTTATTTTAAGCAAGCTGACACTTTTGTTCTTCCAAGTTTTTATAATAATGAGGCGTTTCCTCTTGTGAATATAGAAGCAATGGAATACAAACTTCCTATAGTTTCGACAAATGTAGGAGGTATTCCTGATGAAGTAAAGGATGGGGATAGTGGTTTTGTTGTCGAACCCAAAGATACTAATGCTTTGGCTGATGCCATTTGCAAACTTATTGGTGATGCGCAATTAAGGAGAAAAATGGGGGATAAAGCCTATGCTTTGTTCAGAGATAATTTTACTCAAGAGCATTTTGAGGAATCTTTTGTAGATGCACTTAAAAATGGGGGGAATAAAAGACTGACTATGGTAAATTATTGGGGTCGGAAGTATGGTTGCGACAAGGAAGAGTATTGGAGAAGTGCTGATATATTTGTGTTCCCGACTTTGAATGAAGCGTTTGGGCTTGTATTGCTTGAGGCTATGGAACATGGGCTTCCTTGTGTGGGTACTGACGAAGGTGGAATTAATGATATCATTGATAATGGAAAAACGGGTTTCTTAGTTCCTTCTAGAGATGCTGAATCTCTTTCGGAGTCAATTGGGAAATTGTTGAATGACAGCTGTATGCGGGAGAAGATGGGAGATAGAGGACGAAGAGTTTTTGAACAAAGGTATACGCAAGATTTTTTTGAGGAAAATATGTTGCATATACTTAATCAAGTTTTGTCTTGATTGTTCTATAATAGAATGCTATAGATTAATGCTAAGGACCTATTACATGTTACAGAATGATGAAGATGACTTCATGTATAAAATATATAGATGATAAGTAATAAAGATTTTTTTAGAATAGGACGTGTGCGTATTTCTGTTACTACAGAAGAGCAGGCTATAAGAAAAATAAAGGAGGCTGTACATAATAGTCAGAAAGGCTATGTCTGTGTTTCGACATTGAGAACGGTACCTATAGCTAATCGTGATGATAACTATCAAGAAGTGATGGAGCATTCGTTGATGAACACACCAGATGGAACTCCTTTAGTATGGTGTGCGCATTGGTGGGGATTGAAGCAAGTAGAAAGAGCTTGCGGTCCGCATATATTTCCAAGCATGCTGAAAGACAAAGATTCTATGTTAAAACATTTCTTTTTGGGAGATACTGATGAAACATTGGAAAAGTTAACAAAGAAAGCTACTGAGGAATATGGATCGAATGTAGTAGGCAGTTATTCTCCTCCTTTTGCTCCTCTTGAGAAATATGATTATCAAGGAATGGCGAAATTAATTAACGAAAGTGGGGCGACGGTTGTGTGGACAGCACTGCGTGCACCGAAACAAGATTTCCTAAATGCAAAACTTATGCCGTATTTGAATGATGGTATCGTTTGTATTGGGGTGGGGGCAGCTTTTAGAAGTGTTATTGGTGAACTAAGACAACCTGATGGCTTCCTACAAAAGATAGGTTTGGCAGGGTTACTTTTTAAAAGAAAGGATTCCAGTTGGTGGGATGAATTAAAATGGTATGCGGAACATATCATATACCTATGCTCTTATTTCTTTGATATTAAGAAGAAAAGATTGTTAGGTCGGAAATACTATGAATGTTAAGGGTGTTCTTTAGAGACAAAATAGCATGTTACAAAAGAAAAATATTTTATTGATTAATGCAGAGGGTGTCCAAGCAATCTGTATGGCTCGTTCTTTGCGTAATCAAGGACATCGTGTTGTTGGGTTCTGTAATCATAAGATGACGAGCGGATATGCAACGAGATGGCTGAGTGAGAAACACGTATCGCCTGATGTTACATTGCATAGAAATGAGTTTGAAGCCTTTTTGATAGCTTATATCAAAACTCATAAAGTGGATGCGGTAATTCCATTGGCAGATGATGGTGCAGAGTTCTTGAGTAAGAATAAGGAGCGTATTGAATCGATGGGTGTAATTTGCGCCGTCCCGTCTTTTGATGTCTTCAATGTTGCTAATGACAAGCAAAAACTCATGGAGTTGTGCGAGCGATATAATTTGTCGCATCCGAAAACTCGTGAGCTGAATCCCTGTGGTTTAAAGTCAACGGCAGACTATGTAGGTTTTCCGGCAATGATTAAACCGAACCTTTCACAAGGAGCGAAAGGAATTGTGAGGGTGGATAATATGTTGGAGCTGGAAGCGAAGTTCCCTGATATACATAAGCAATTCGGTGCTTGTACATTGCAGCAATATGTTGATCAGCCCAACTATTACTACAATGTGATGATGTATCGTGATAAACAAGAGCAAATCGTTGGACAGACCATCATAAAGATTAGAAGATTTTTCCCTTTGAAAGGTGGAACGAGTTGTTATAGTGAAACCGTGGAGCATCCTTTCCTCTTGAAAGAATGTGAAGAGGTGCTTAATAAACTTGATTGGATTGGTTTCGCTGACTTTGACGTACTGGAGGATAAACATAGTGGAGAACTCAAAATAATTGAGATTAATCCTCGTGTTCCTTCAAGTTTCCAAGCTGCATTTGCTGCAGGTATGGACTTTGGACGGATATTCATGGCTGACATATTTAATGAACCGATGCCAAAATTTGATTACCAGACAGGCAAACAGGTTAGATGGATGGGATTGGACGTAATGTGGTTCTTATTCTCACCGGATAGATTTAAGTTCAAACCGTCATGGTTCAAATTCTTTGGTAAAGAAGTAAGTTATCATGATGGAGCATGGAATGACCCATTACCTATGTTGGCAGGGATGTTTGCTGGCGTAGTTAAGTACTTAAATCCAGAGTTTAGAAAAGCAAAATTGAAAGGATAAATAAGATAAAGAACGAAAAAACAAGATGAGAATCTCGAAAATTACCCCCCCCAGAAGTGACTTTAAAAGATTAGATTATATAGACTTTGCAAAAGCATTAGGTATGCTTTTGATAGTCTGGGGGCACATCCGACTTGGTAATTGGAGCAACGCTTTTGTTTATGCATTTCATATACCATTATTTTTCTTTTTGAGTGGAATGGTATTCTCAAAAAAGCGGTATCCTGATTTTAAATCCTTTTTGTTGAAGAGAATCAATTCGCTTATAAAGCCCTATGTCGTGTTCTCGGTACTGACATGGATGGTGTGGGCGGCTTATTCGTATGTCTCCCATACGAATGTGGACAGCTATTGGATGCCTTTGGCAGAGACTTTCATTGCCCAAGGTTCAGGTGGTTTCCTTCTTCACAATGTACCGCTATGGTTTGTTACCTGCCTGTTTGTGGTTGAAATCATATACTATTTTCTTGCCGATTTGAAAGGGGTATGGATAATGATCATTACGATAGCTATGGCTGCCATCAGCTATTGGGCTATAAACTGTCTTGAAAGTTTTGATGTCACCTTGTTGCCTTGGAACATTGAAGTGGCTATGCTTGCCATTCCTTTTTATGCTGCGGGGCATTGGGTGGTGAGAGCTATGACGCATGAAGGCATTATGAACATGGTTAACAGCCACAAGATTACGACTATAGTGTTGACCGCTGTATTTGCTTACGTTGTGTATGTCGGTAGCCAATATAATGGCAGCATTTCATTTGGACATGCGGATCTTGGAAAGAATGTGTTTATAGCATACGGATGTGGACTTGCGGGAACGTTGATGTGGCTGATAGGGTGCATCTTGTTAGCTGATTCAGCTATAAATAAGGAAGGTTTGAGACTGTTGGAATGGATAAAATGGTTTGGCCGTAATAGTTTTAACGCAATGGCTATTCATAATCCGATTAAAGGTTTTGTTTGTGTGGTTGTTGGTGCTGCCTTGCATTGTGGCAGTGCGGCAGTAAGCGCAAACAGCTATTATTCTTTTATAGCTTTCTTGCTGACACTTGCGGCTACGGTGATTGGAATGGCATTCATCAATTGGTTTAAAAGCAAAATATCAAGGAAAGAATAATGAAAAAGATATTGATAACAGGTGCCAACAGTTTTGTTGGTACATCGATAGAACGATGGTTGATGCGTGAGCCTAATAATTATCAAGTGGACACGGTCGACACGATGAATGGCGTTTGGAAACAGGCTGATTTCTCGAGGTATGACGCCGTGTTTCACGTGGCTGGCATTGCGCATGTAGACCCGAAGCCTGAGATGGCTCCGCTGTATTATAAGGTGAATCGCGACTTAACGGTTGAGATTGCCAAGCACGCTAAGGAATGTGGCGTAAAGCAATTTGTGTTTATGTCGTCGCGTATTGTGTATCATGCAAGCAAGTCGTTGAAGGGTGATGTGACCAAACGTGACACGAAACCTAATCCGAACGACTTTTATGGCGACAGTAAGCTGCAAGCTGAGCATGGCTTGAATGAATTGGCTTGCGAGATATTTAAAGTGGCTAACCTGCGTCCTTGCATGATATATGGTCCAAATTCGAAGGGTAACTTCTTGCGTCTGGGGTGGCTCGCTACCAAAACTCCCATATTCCCCGCATGGCACAACAAACGCTCTATGTTGTTTATAGATAATTTGGCGGAATTTGTAAAGCAGGTTATCGATTGTGAATTAGGAGGCACATTTTATCCGCAGAACGCAGAACTGGCAGATACGGTGGAAATCGTAAGATACTTCGCAAAGAAGTATCATCATAAGATATGGATTAGCCGTTTGTTTAACCCACTTGTTTGGCTTGGCTCTTTTTTCCTGCCTCAGATTCCAAAGATGTTCGCGAACAGCTACTACGAGCCGGGGATGAGTAAATATGACTTTGACTACCAGATCGTAAGCTTTGAGGATTCGCTTAAAGGCTTGGAAATCTCGGATACTAATAGAAAAATGAAGTAAAGAATCTTTTTCAAGAACTCATACTAAAATATTATCATGTTGTACAAATTAATCAAACGTGTGTTTGACTTCGTATGTGCCTTCCTTGGCATTGTGGGCACTTCTCCCATTTGGTTGACCTCCATTATCCTGACGGAATTGAGTGACCCGGGGCCATTGTTCTATTTTGCCAACCGTGTGGGTAAGGACAACAAGCGGTTTAAGATGTGGAAGTTTCGCTCTATGCGTGTGGCAAGAGAGGCTAATGAGGCCTCGTTGCGTCCGGACCAAGACCGTATATTCTGGTGGGGCAAGGTGATGCGTCGACTGAAGATTGATGAGTTGCCTCAGTTGCTGAATATCCTGAATGGTACTATGTCGATTGTAGGTCCGCGTCCTGCTGCTGTGGATCAAGTGGATATCACTCGGGGTGGTGAGAATGCCATCGCTGTCACCGTGCCTTGTGGCTTGACTTCGCAGTCAAGTTTGTGGGACTATATCTATGGTGACCTATTCACTGACGAAGAGGAATACAATGAGAAGGTATTGCCCATCCGCCTTAAGCTGGATGTGTATTACGTAAAGCACGCTTCGTTCTTTGGTGACATCAAACTGATTATCTGGACTGTTATTGCTATCCTATATACTGCTTGTGGTAAGTATCCGCAGTGGATGCATGATAAGTTGGTGGGGTATGCGGAGACGGTGTAGCTTTTTAAAGCTGAAGAGGATTAAATAATGGTAAAGCAGGTATGAGCGAATAGGCGTAGGCCTGTGGAGCGAAACCACTACCTGCTACGATATGCGCAATGTTGGATTATGGGTTTTAGATAATTATGACTTAAATCAGATTTATCTCGCAAATAATGTTTATTTTTGCATGAGAATGACTTGATGAGACTATAGCTATGTGTAAATTAGATATGATTATAAATACAACTGTACAGGATTTTCATCCTACAACTGTAATAAAACGAGGGAAATCAAAGGAACAAATAGAATATATGACTAATATTTTATTTGCTCTTGCTAAGCGTCTGCAGAAACCTTTGGACAAAACATTAGAGAGCATCGAAAAGAGCCACTTGCTGCCGATTTTAGACAAAGCGTATCTTTGTAGAAAGCAAAAAAGCAGCAATGATATAGTGAATGAGTTGATTGAAAAACTTCTTGTGGTATGAAATTGTATCACGGAACTACGTCGGACTTTATCGTGCCTGATTTGTCAAAAGGTCATGAAAATACAGATTTTGGTGTTGGCTTTTACTTGACAGATAAAGAGTCGATGGCAAAGAATTGGAAAAAAGGACATCCAAATAATCATGTCAATGTCTATGAACTGACACTTGCAAATATTGAGACGGGGAAGCTGCATATTAAACGATTTGAAAACGCAAATATAGAATGGGCTAAATTTGTGTATAACAATCGTAAAGGGAAAAACAAAAAGAGCAGATACGATTTGATTATAGGTCCATTGGCTGACAATGGATTGGAATATTGGTTTACGAGATTGGAAAAAGGGGAAATAGATTGGGATGACCTTGCGAAAGGCATTGAATTTAATAAATTTCAGTCTCTTCAGTTTTGCTTTATAAAACAAAATGCTATAAAACTATTGGAATATGCCGAAAGAAAGTGAAAGAGAAAAGATGCTGAAATTGCAGATCAATTCTATGGTCGATTTTCTGATTAATGAAAAGAAAATATCATATGAAGATGCGATGAAATTGATTTTAGGTACTCAAACCTACAAGCAATTGGTGAATAGTAAATTGTATTTAAACCAAAGTAGGCGATATGTCTTAGAAGATTTAAAGGCAGAGCTTGAAGACAAAAATCTTGATGGGAGATGATGTTGGATTTATATTAATCTTTGCATAAAGCAATTTAAAAAAATCTCCTCATCCGAGTGGCGGCATAGTGCAGAGCGATACTGCAATGGGGTCCTAATCTCTTATTTATTTTACTCAATATGTAGGTGCTTGCAAGAGTGCCTATGAAAGTGGTGTTCCCCAAATTGAACACTTACTATTTCTTTCTTAAGGTTTTAAGTAATCTAAATCAATCATATGAAATACTTATTAGTAGTGGCCCACCCCGATGACGAGGTGCTCGGGGCTGGTGCGTCTATGTGGAAATGGTCACACGAAGGTGACGAGGTGGATGTAGTCATCATGTGTACGGAAGCAAAAGCGAGAGCATTCCGTCCTTCGGATGCTGAGCTGGAAGGTGATACGGATGCTGCTACTAACTATGTTGGTGTGAGCAAGAAGTATGAGGCTACGTTCCCGAATATCGAGATGAACACGGTGCCGCATTTGAAGTTGGTGCAGTTCATAGAGAGTGCTATTCGTGAGAGTGAGCCTGACATTGTGATTACTCATCATCCTGCTGACACGAACAACGATCATTTGCAGACTTCCATGGCTTGCCAGGAAGCTATACGTTTGTTCCAGCGTCAGCCGACAGTGAAGCCTATAAAGGAGTTTTGGTATATGGAAGTACCGTCATGCTCAGAGTGGGCTATCAATGACGCTATGAATCTGTTCCGTCCTAACTGTTATGTGGAGATTGGTCAGAATGGTATAGAGGCAAAGTGCAAGGCTCTCTCGATGTACAGAGGCGTGATGCGTCCATATCCGCATCCTCGAAGTGTAGAGTATATCACAGGTTTGGCCGCTATGCGTGGAAGCCAATGGGGATGCAACTATGCAGAAGCTTTCCAAGTGGTGTTGCGCAGGTATTGATTATAATGAAAATATTAAAAGCTATTTGGATATTCTGCTTCTATCTCTTTGTTCCAAGAAGGGCGAAGCGGATGCCCAATAATTGGTAAGCACTCAAATTAGGGCTCAAATTAGGAATAAGTATCTTCGCTATTGAATTTTAAACATGCAATTATGTACAGCAGCGAAGATTTGGAGCTTTTTCGATAAGTCATGAGCACAGTCAAACCTGTTTGAACTTTGCCATGACGAGAAAGAGTATTTAAGGATTCTATTTCTAGTACCACTCAGAGGCAAAGCTGAATGGCATCTCCATTGAACAGTTCTGTCTACGTGATAAAGAACCTTATGATATATTCGACAATGGTACACTGGTACCAGCGTAATGCGATACTCTATTTCGACAGAGATAAGGGGGATGAAATGAATTTCTTGCTTTTTAAAGCATTGATATTATGACATTAAAAGAATTGTCGGAGCATCCAGAGCGGGCAAGTGACGAAGATATTAAACATCTTACTGAAACGTTCAGAATATTGAAAGAAATGGGTAAGCAGATGGCTCCATTATTGAATGGTGTTACTTCTGAGAGTGGACGAACGAAAGAGGAAATATCCCATAGCTATTATGAGGAAATGATGCTGATGGCTGCTATTTTAGAATCTTTTTTGATAAAACCAGAACAGGAATTTAAGGATATAAGTAAGTTCGTGTTTAACTATACAGATAAGGCATTATTTTGGGATATGCCTGTAACTATATATTATATATGCTTGAGAAGATTGTGCGCTGTTGGACTTCTTGAGATGACAAAAGAAGATAAATATAACCCATCATTTACTATTACTAAAGAAGGATATGATGCACTACGCCAACGGATATATGCCAATCTTGCACAGACTGCATTGTTTAATCTTAGAACTCAGCAATTGAATGATGAGTCATTGAAACTGAATAGACGTGCTGTTAGACAAAACAGACTAATGTTAGTAGTGGCAATAGCTTCTACAATCGCAGCGTTTGTTAGTGTTTTATTTACCTTTATTCAGCTGTTTTCATGCTGAGTTTAATGCTATCACAATAGAAATTCTAATATAATCAAAGGAAATCCAAACATGACGTATCTTATTATTTTCGTTCTGCTCCTTGCGGCAGAACTCGTCTATTTCCGCATTGCGGACAAGTGTAATATTATCGACAAGCCTAACGAGCGTTCGTCGCACTCGACGATTGTGTTGCGTGGTGGTATCATTTTCCTAATTGGTGCTTGGGTGTGGAGCGCATTCTTCGGATTTGAATATCCGTGGTTCTTGGCAGGACTGACTTTGGTTGCAGGAGTGAGCTTTGTGGATGATACTCATTCATTGCCCGACTCTATAAGATTGGTGGCTCAGTTTGTGGCGGCAGCAATGGCGTTTTATCAATTGGGAATATTACATTGGTCGATGTGGTGGGTGATAGTGATTGCACTTGTTGTTTGTGTTGGAGCAACAAAAGTAATAAACTTTATGGATGGAATCAATGGTATTACAGCAGGATATTCTTGGCAGTATTGTTTCCGTTAGCTGTTGTAAATATAGATAATAGCTATATGGAGCAGAGTTTGATTGTCTCAACTATTCTATCCTTATTGGTGTTTTGTATCTTCAATTTCCGACCGAAAGGGAAAGCAAAATGCTTTGCTGGGGACGTAGGTTCTATTGGTATTGCGTTCATTCTACTGTTCATGTTGGGAAATGTGATTATTAAAACAGGGGATATTACTTGGTTGATATTTTTGCTGGTGTATGGAGTGGATGGTTGTTTGACTATTATACACCGCATCATGTTGCATGAGAATTTAGGTGAGGCACATAGAAAGCATGTGTATCAGATTATGGCGAACGAATTGAAGATTGGACATGTGAAGGTGACATTATTATATATGGCTATGCAGTTGATTGTGTCGTTGGGATTTGTTTATCTCTGCCCGAATACGATTATGGCGCATTGGTGGTATATGCTTGCCGCTATTGTGCTGCTTTCTGTAGCATATATTCTTTTCAAAAGGAAATATTATCATTTACATGAGGAGTATCTTGCTTCTCTTAAAATTAATTATTATGGAACAGATAGATGAAAAATTAATATCGGAGTTGTTTGAGCAAGCCAAGGAGAATCCACGTTTACGCCAGAACTTAGACTTGCGTACTTCTTCGTCCGATACGAGTCAGCGTATGCTTAATGCGTTACTTCCTGGTACGGATGTGCCTATTCATCGGCATGAGGAAACAACGGAGACTGTTATCTGTTTATGTGGCAAGTTGGATGAGGTTATTTATGAGGAAGTGGTTACGTATGGTAATGCATCTTCTGGAGGTCTCTTACAGGGTATGGATGCACAAGATGTTGTCCGTAAAGTAGAATATCGTGAAGTACGGCGCATTCACCTTTGTCCTGCCCAATCCCAATATGGCTGTCAGGTTCCGAAAGGTGCATGGCACACGGTGGAGGTGATAGAGCCGAGTGTGATATTTGAGGCGAAGGATGGAAAGTATATGGGGTAAGACCTCTACAAGGACATACACCACAAAATTGTTCCAATCCAAGTGGAAGGTTATGTATTGAGCAGCAAATATACAGTGTTAAAACGCCATTATAATGCTATTATAACACTATTATAACACCGTTTTAATAGGGCTCAAAGTAGGAAGAAGTATCAGAGATTTCTTCGGTCTGCGACCAGATAAAATCGGATTGGCCATCAGCAAATAGTTAATAAACAAGTGAGATTTTTAACAACTCAGCTATAAGCACCGGTAAACTTTTGGAAGCTTGCAATTTGCATATACAAAGTAAAATGAGTAACTTTACCACAAAAAGGTAAAATGTCACCAATATAAAGTTGTGATATGACTAATACGGAATTTTGGAGATCAATATCAGCCATCATCAGCAATGGATTTGATAAAGATGGAATAATAAAACTCGAAGATTATGCAGAACAGTTTTTCAACAAGCGATTATTATTTAAACGCTACACACCAAGAGAACAGCATGGCTGCGCAACGGGAGGTAGCTTCCATGTTGTTGCATCCATACTCTCGGGAGCAGAAACTCCAGCAAATCAAATTACTGCACTAGAAGGCAGTTTTAAAAGAGAGTGTCAACGAGCAGAGGCGCAAGCAGCAGTTATAGAACAATGGGCTAAGACAGCATGCTGTTGGGTTGATAGTGTAGACAAGGCTTTTGAATAAACCTTTGGTGAGCAACTCACCGAAGGGGGTGAAGCACATGTGTATGACAATGGAAATACAATTATTAAACGAATAAGTCTTGATTATTACATTCTTCCAGAGTTGGCTCTTGATCGAATACCCCTTCATAATACATTATTTCCAGAAACTCGATTGGTTGTATTAGGTTTTGGTAGAACTAGTGATGGCGATTTTCAAATTATAGTGCAACAATCATTTATCCATGGAACGTCTCTTACCGATGACGAGATACGTAATTATGTAGAGTCACTTGGTTTTAAACTAACTAATCCTCGCAATTGGACCTATGTCACGCCGAGTATTTATCTTAGTGATATGCACGATGAGAATATTATCAAATCACCTCAAGGAAACATATTCGTTATAGATTGTGATATTCGGATTAATACGCCAAACCTCAAATGCGATGGTGTACGTAAACTATCAAATGAAGTAGAGTTTACAGTATGATTTTTATAAGCTCTCAAATAAGGGCTCAAATTAGGAAGAAGTATCTTCGCTGCTGAATTTCAAACATGCAATTCTATATTAGCTATCATCAGCAATGGATTTGATAAAGATGCCCGATAAGAAAAAATACAATTGGATTTTCTATCTGTCTGAAAAGGCATGGAGCATGGGTGGGATGCGTTGCCCCGATTGCGTGGATGAGAGCAATTATGAGGCATGGAAAGAGATAATGGGAATGGAGAGTTGTACGGACTATGGCGTGCCGAGAGCGGTTAATGAAATATACCTTTGCCTTAGATGAAATTGCTTATGGAGATATTTGCGAGTGTGAAAGGTGTTCTTTACCTTTGCAATAAAGCAAGATATATTCATAAAGAAAGCTAAGAGAATGAAGAAATTGACAATTCATCATATAGGTCCTATTAAACATGTGGAATTGACGCTGAAACGCATCAATGTAGTTATTGGTCCTCAGAGTGCAGGTAAGAGCTGCATTCTGAAGATTGCGTGTTTCTGTGCTTGGGCGGAAAAACGAATTCAACTGGAGCAGGGCAAGAATGGCTTTGCTGATTTTGAATATGTAAAGGAAAACTTGCTCGCGTTCCATAAGTTGAGATGCTTTTTGCATGAAGACAGTAGCATTGAATATAAGAGTGATTTCTTGAGTTTCACTATTGATTTCGCAAAAGAAACGTTCAACTTGCGATGGGGTAATGCTCAAAATAGGTTTAACTATAAACGTCCACGGGTTTCGTATATCCCTGCTGAGAGAAACTTGGTTTCTTCTATCCCTAATTGGTTTGATGTCAAGATGGACTCTACCAACTTGAAGAGCTTCATTGCAGATTGGGTTTATGCCCATAAGCTGTGTGGTGACGAGGCGGTGTTGCCTGTTTTGAATTTGAATGTCGGTTTCTTCTATGACAAGCAGACCGATCATGATTATATCTTGTTGGGTGACGACAAGAAAATGGAACTGTCTGATGCTTCAAGTGGCCTGCAGTCTGTTATACCGATGTGGGTATATTTAGATTATCTTTTCCGCAAGCAGTATGGCCCTAACGAAATGTTGAGTTCGAAAACGGAAACAGAAAACGAAGAGATTGCCCAACACATTTATGAGAGCAAGTTTAAGAATGCCGCTAAACAAGCAGGAGAAGAGGGGAACGTCTTTATTGGCAAGTTTGGTTTAACGAAGCGTGTATTTGCATCAAAGGAGGATTTTGAGGATTTCAAGCAACTTGTTTCCGCATATACACAAACGTCCCACTCGGATATCTATTTGGAAGAGCCAGAGCAAAATCTCTTTCCATTGACACAGGTGGAATTGGTGTATGAGTTGTTGAAGAATACAGCTTTGCATAATGACAACTTGTTTATTGCTATACATAGTCCTTACATACTCTATGCTCTTAACAATTGCATGTTGGGATATAAGGTTAAGGATAAGATACCTACAACTGTTTCTGAGTTGAGAGAACATGAAAGCAGTTGGGTTAATCCTAAAGATGTGGCTGTTTGGGAAATACATGACGGGGAGTTCTCGTCAATGGTTGATAAAAAGAATATGACACTTCAGGATGCTGACGGTCTTATTCGCGGCAACTATTTCGACCGTGTGATGAAACTTATAATGACGGACTTCTCAAATTATTCAACGTTCTATGACTAAGATTGAAAGTACATTCAATGACGTGATGGTCTGTCATGGAGACATTTGGATAGTAGACTATACGGAGAAGACCAAGACTTTTCCTAAAGAGGAACGAAAAGGAGTGACTATTCAAGAAAAACCTTTTGACGACATAGCTTCTTTCCATTTACAGAATAAAGAAGGCATTGATATTCTTGCTGTGAACTTTGAGCGAAACAAGAGTTTTTTCCCACAAGGAGTACATGATTGTGAATGTATGTGCAGACCTAAGGATGTAGGAAAGGGATGGCTATTGCTTTGTGAATTGAAATATTGCAAGTTTGACAATATCTGAGATAATGCCAACAAGGCATATATTCAACTTATTGATACATGGAGGTTACTTGACGGTAAGGGCTTTTATGATCGTAAACATTGTAAGGTATACTTGAACATATCTGTACCAGAACATGAATATGACTTGACTCCTTTTAGTAGTTTTACAGCAAACCAAGATGAACATTTGAAATTTAGAAAGAAATATAAATTGTACCTATTAGGTATTAACAGTGTGCTTGCTGTCAACTCTGGCATTCTTTTAGCAGTAAAACCTAAGATTTAATTTTTAGCCTTATCCGAGTGGCGGTAGAGTGCAGAGCGATACTGCAATGGGTTTCTAATCTTCTATTATGCAGAAGCTTTCCAAGTGGTGTTGCGCAGATATTAAACAGAGAAAGATACTATGGAAATCAATAAAGAATTGCTAAACAAATTGTTTGAGCAAGCCAAGGTGAATCCCCGTTTACGTTAGGGCTTCGATTTACGCACATCTCCGTCTGACACAAGCCCAATATGGCTGTCAGGTTCCGAAAGGTGTGTGGCACACGGTGGAGGTGATAGAGCCGAGTGTGATATTTGAGGCGAAGGATGGAAAGTATACGGGGTAAGGTCTCTCCTCAAACCTCCCCATTTTTAACTTTTGACGACCTACTATAACAGATTAGGATATTGGGAACATTTTTCCCATCACCCCACAAATTCAGCAAAAATAAATTTTGAGAGTTGGAGAAATGATTGTACTTTAGCATTTGTAATTGTTTCCCGTTATGGATATTCTGACTCATTTTAGGACAATCGAAGAGCTGACGAAGACTCTTTCCCGTGAGCAAAGGCTGTTGGGAGAGATGTTCGAGAAACGGAAGCTGATGAAGTTTCCGTTAGGACTTGCTTTAGACCTTGTCGGAAGCAATGAGGCTCGGCTGAGGAAATTGTTGGATTATGGCGTGTTGGTGAGGAGTGGCAATACGGTGGAAATTGAAAGCGACTACCTGAACTTCTTCGAGGAGGTGCTGAATGTGAATGAGGAAATCAGCGTGCTGAGTGTGCAGGAGTGCATCAATACCTTGAAGGAGTATATCGGATATTTCTTGCAAGAGGCGAATGCCAACCGAAGGGCTGGATATCAGGACAGTGTGCGGCAACTCTTGAAAAAGACCGGATTCAGGACTTTGAGGAATGTGGTGGATTTGAAGCGCAACATGGACAATGCTTACAAGCAAGAGCCCAATTATGTCATCAAGAAGAAGAAACTGCAAAACTTGGATGAGAAAAGCCATAGCATCCGTGCCATGATACGTGAATGCGAGAAGCTGATGGATAATGAGCACGCTTTCTTCATCATGGCGAACGACCCGCACATGGCAAAGACTTGCAGCGACGTGAAGCACGACTTTGTAGAAGCTTATCATGCGTTGATGGAGATAGACAGGCAGATTATCGTCTATATAAACCAGATTGACCTGCAGAATAAACTCTATAAGAAGATTCGCAAACTGAAATATTTGCAAGACCAGCTGCTTATCAAGACAGATACAAATCTTGTGCAAGTGCTGGAGGAAAGGAATCCATTGTGGATGGAGTCCCGTCAATATAGCAAAACTCGTCTCTCTTTGGAAATGCTGAGGGAGAATGACCAGATTGTCCAGATGCTGAGGCGGATTGCAGAACGCAACGGCATACGGAAGACGGCACGGACGGAAGCTGATCCACTCACTTTGGAGGAGTTGCAGGAGCATGTCCTGCAATTGAAGGAGGTGGATCCGGCAGAGGTGTGGAATGCTTTCTTGGCATCGAGCTATCATCTGTTTGAATTTATCTTGAGATATGATTATAAGAGCCAACGAGGCATTGAGGACCACGTCGCTCTCTTCTGCCAATTGGTCATCCTTCATCCGGATGAATGTAAAATGACGGGGAAATATGCAAATTATCAAGACATTGAATATCCAATAATCTATGCGAAATAACACTCAGAGAATATATGAACGACTGAGCCGGGGAGAGTTTCTCTCGGTTGACAGCACGGACACTTCCATTCGCCATCTTTATGAGGAGATAGAGGAGAACTTTGATGAATATGCTGATTTCTTTAAGGAGATTGGTCTCCAACTGGAATCGGGCAATGGATATTTCTATTTCTCGCGGATAGGAGAGGGAAAGCAAGCAATTGAGCAGAAATTAGAGAGCTTCTCTAAATGGCTGGATTATCTTGATTTCCTGAAGTGTTATAACCAGTCGTTTACTGCTGGATATCAATTCCGGAAGAGCCATTTGGTGGAACAGATAAGCCTTGATATTGAACTGAAGGAGAAGGCTGGCCGTTTGTTCAAGAAGTATGGCGTAGGATCTTATCTTGAAATAGTGAACAAGTTGCTTCAGGAGATGCAGGGCATGGGCTTTGCCGAGTGTATCAGCGAACAGGATGAGACGTTTAAGATAACTTCGGCATTCCGCTATGCCGAGGAACTGGTTAACATGATTCAAATTGCCAACGAAGATGAAGTACCTGAATAAGATTATATTTATCAATAGTGCCAATATTCCCTATGCGGAGATTTCGGTGGATGGCAATGTGCATTTCACCGGGACACAGGGAGTGGGGAAGAGTACGGTGTTAAGGGCACTTCTGTTCTTTTACAATGCCGACAAGCATCGCTTGGGCATCCAACAGGGACAAAAGTCGTTTGATGAGTTCTATTTCCGCCAATCCAATTCCCATATCCTGTATGAAGTAATGCGGGATAATGGGGCATATACGATATTGGTGAGCAGATACCAAGGTCGTGCCTCGTGGCGGTTCATTGATGCTCCTTATCAGCGTGGATGGCTCATTGGTGATGACAATCAGGTGCTGAGCGACTGGGTGAAGATACGGGAACGCATCGATAAGAATGTGGCTGTTTCCGCAAGGGTTGATTCGGGCGTGATGTTCAAGGATATCATCTTTGGTAATACGCGTGACCATAAATACACCCGCTATGCATTGACGCAGAGTGCGCATTACCAGAATATTCCCAGAAGCATCCAAAATGTCTTTCTGAACACAAAGTTGGATGCGGATTTCGTGAAGAACACCATCATACAATCCATGGCGGATGAAGAGTTACCTATTGATTTGCAGACTTACAGGAGATTGGTAATCGACTTTGAGAGGGAATATGACGAGATAGATTGCTGGTTCCGCCAAACTCGTGATGGCAATTATCCTGTGCGCCAACAAGCATTGAAGATTGCTGAGCAAGGCAGGAAGATCGTGGCACTTGACCAGCAGTTGCTTGATTTATGGAGGATGCTGAACCATGCGGTGGCTGAAAGCGAACAACAGATTCCTCTTTTGGAAGCAGAGGTCGCTGAAGTGAAAACTGGCATTGAGAAAGAACGCAACCGGGAGAAAGAGCTTACTGCCGAATATGATAAGGAGAAGGATTCCCTCAATCAGGAACTTGGTGGTAAGAAGAGCAAGTTGGGTGAGATTGCTTATGCACGGAAGGAATTTGAGACAATGGGCATAGAAGCGATACTTGAACTTGCCGCTCGTGAAGATTCCATCAAACAGGAGGCTTTTAACCAGCAAATGTTGTTGGATGACCTTCTGAAAACCCACATGTCAATAGAGGAAAAATACAATATTGCCTGGGGAAAGTTGGAGAATGCGCAACAGGCATTTGAGAATGCGCAGAAAGAAGCTTTCTTCCAAAAGCAGACTTTGTTACAAGTGGAGCGCAAGCGGCTTGAGGAGGAACGCACGAAAGGAAGGAATCAGATTATGGATGCTTTCAGTAGTTGGAGGCATGACTCGGACGAGCGCATTCAGATGTTGATGGCTGAGCAGCACAGGAGGGACAGTGCCTTGAAAGAACTCAGGCAATGGCATCCGATGGCTGATGAAATCAGGCAGATGAAGGAACAACTCCTTCAATTGGAGATAGACGGGAAAGAGATTGCAGCGCAGTTGGTTGCCGTTAAGAGTAGGATTGCACAAGTCACTACTGAATATGAAATGAAAGAGGCTGAATTGAAACAAGCGTTCCAGCGTGAGCAGGAGCGTCTTGTGGAGAATCGTGAACAGTGCCGTGCGCAGATGGAAAAAGTCAATGATTTGCTTGCGCATTTGGATGGATCCCTTTACCAATGGCTGGGTGAGAATGTGGAAGGCTGGGAGGAGACGATAGGAAAAGTGGTGGATGAAGAGCGCATCCTTTATGCTCAAGGGCTTGATCCGGAACGGAGTGCTGCATCTGACAATCTGTTTGGTATAAAGCTAAACTTGGATGGAATAGACGTTGTGCATCGGACTCCGGATGATTATCGTGCAGAGAAGAGGGATTTGGAAGAGCAACTGCAACAAATCAATCGCTCGCTCACACAATTGCCCGTTACTCTTCAGGAGGAGATATTGAAACTCAGCAAGAAATACACATCACAACTCAATCCGCTCCGTCAGGAAAAGACCTCTTTTGAGGTAAAGGAGAACCAAATACCGGTTAAACGGCAGAATCTGCAAAACCAACAGCATAAGTTGGAGATGGAAGAGCTGGAATTAATTGCCCAGGAGAAGATAGTCCGGGAACGTGCGTTTAACGAGGCTCTGCTCCAAGTGCAGTCGGAAAAGGATGTCCGGGAGAAGAGGGAGGTGAAAAACAAAAAGGAACTTAAAGACCTTGACTTGTCTTTTAATAGGGCTTCAAAGGCTCTTGATGAGAATTTGCGTAAATTTAAGGAGTCGCAAGATTCGGAAGCCTCGCTCCGGAATCAGGAGTTTGCTGCACAAAAGGCTCAGCTGGAGGAACAACAGAAAGCGGAGTTGGCAGGAAAAGGCGTGGATGTGCATCTTTTGGAACGTTATCGGAAGTCTTTGGATAATCTTGACAAGCTGTTGGGAAAGATAGCAACCGACCGCCCCAAGGTGATTAAATATCGTGATGCCGAGCAAAACCTATTTGCCAAGGAGCCGGAGATTAGAAAATCCATCAAGGAGATTGAACAGCAGATTGCCATGATGCGCCAACGTTATGAGGATAAACGGGCACGCATAGAGAAAAGAAGGCAGGATCAGGAGACCCGGCAGAAAGTGCTTCTCAAGGATTTGACACATCGGAAGGAAGGTTTGGCTCTTTATCACCAAGTGGTGGAGAACGAGCATCTGGTGCCTGATGCTTTCTTGTCTGATAGCAAGGAGATGGCAACCCATCAGGATTGCCAGCAGTTGTTGAGCCAACTCAGGGGAACTGTCAATCAGAAACGTGAATCGATTGACGGGTTGAAAGATAGTATCGTTAGCTTCAATCGGAACTTTAAACCTCAGAATGCTTTCCATTTCAATACGATGCCGGTCACCGATAACGATTATCTCCAGATTGCAGTTGACTTGCAGGAATTCATGGATAACAATAAAATCGAAGAGTTCCGCAGACGCACCAGTGAACATTATAAGGACATCTTGGGCCGTGTCTCCACGGAAATCGGTGCATTGATGAAGCGCCGCTCGGATGTGGATGGTGTTATCCTCGATATCAATCATGACTTTGTAGAGAAGAACTTTGCAGGAGTCATCAGGAGCATTGAGCTTCGGGCGAATGAATCGTCTGACAAGCTCATGCAGTTGCTCATGTCCATCCATGATTTTACCATAGAGAATGAGTTTTCTATCGGTGAACTCAATCTTTTCTCGGGCGACAACCGTGACGAGGTCAATGATAAGGTAGTGGACTATCTGAAGAGTCTTTCTCATCAGTTGCAGAACGAGCCCAATCGCCCTTCGGTCTCCTTAGGAGATGCTTTCCGCCTTCAGTTCCGAGTGAAGGAGAATGATAATGACACGAATTGGGTGGAACGCATTAACAATGTTGGTTCGGACGGGACTGATATTTTAGTGAAAGCGATGGTCAATATCATGCTCATCAATGTGTTTAAGAAGAAAGCAGCCCGGAAGAATGGCGACTTTATCGTGCATTGCATGATGGACGAAATCGGCCGTTTGCATCCCAATAATATCAAAGGCATTTTACAGTTTGCCAATTCACGAAATATATACCTGATTAATAGTTCGCCCACCTCTTATAATCCTTACGATTATCGTTATACTTATCTGCTAAGCAAGCAAGGAGTGAAGACGAGGGTGGACAGATTGTTGAAGCGGATTCAATAAACATGAGCTATGGCAATAAGTGCATCCATACAGGCATTGATGGCAGGAGAGCAGGTCGCAGGTTCAAAGCTGAACGGCAATTTGCTTAGTGAACTGATAGCAGAAGGATTGCTATTGGTGATTGCACGTGGTTCGAGAAAATCCTATCGGGCGCGCGATATCGAGGCGTTGAAAAGATACCTCATTGACAAAGATGAGAGCTTTCGTATGCTTGAAGCCAATGCTGCGGATTCCCGAGCTTCGATGGCTGCGGAGACAGGCAATTCCAAACTTGTTTCCGTCCGTTCATGCCCCGGATTCCCGATTAACAGCTATGAACCTATTGAATGTTCGCTACATGGGAAACCATTTATGGTGAATCCTCAGGAAGGTAGTTTCCTTTTCGTGACAGACTGGGAAACGTTTGTCATTCCGGAAGAGGTGATTGTGATGGGCATTGAGAACATGGAAAACTTCGGGATGATTCGCCAACAGAGGTCTTTCTTTGAGGATTATCTAAAGGTACATGGAATGTCCGGAAAAATCCTCTTTGTGTCTCGCTACCCGCAATCTTTGGATTTGAGGAAGTGGCTCACTTCGATTCCCAATCATTATATCCACTTTGGCGACTATGACCTTGCCGGGATAAATATCTTCCTATCGGAGTTCCAGCAATACATAGGAAAAGACCGCTCCTCGTTCCTAATCCCTGACGATATTGAACTTCGCTTGAAATCGGGTTCAAAGAGTCGATACGATGAGCAATATAACCGCTTTAAGGATATGAAGTCGGACAGCCAAGAAATCCAGCATCTGATTGAGCTTATCCACCAAGAACGGAAGGGATACGACCAAGAGGGATACATAGGTCTTTAAACACTGTTTTAATGGTATTAAAACACCATTTAAACACCATTAAAACGTTCGTTTTGGGCACTCCAAAACCGTTGAAAAAACATACCGTTGTTTTGAAAAAAACGTCACGAAGAATTTTTGAAAACGTCCAATGTTTTTTCAAAAACGTCCAATGTTTTTTTCAAAACAACGGTATGTTTAAAATGTACCATCATTAACAAATGCAAACGGCTAATAATAAGCAAGATAGATATTTTGCTTGTGTAAAAGGACAGGGCTGGATTCCAAGAGCTATGTTGCTATTGGCAATTCTGACATTGCCTCCTCCATGAACCCTATTTGTTGATGTATTCCAATATCTGTTCGGCATGGATTTTCGTCTTGATTTCCTTTGGAGTGAAAATCTTCTCGATGATGCCTTCTTCGTTCACAAGATAAGTGGTGCGGAGGATGCCGATGGTTTTGCGGCCGCAAGCCACTTTTTCGCCCCAACAACCCAACTCTTGGAGAAGTGTCGTCTCTGTATCGGCAATAAGCGGAAACTGTAAACCTTGTGCGTCCGCAAATTTCTTCTGCAGAGCCTGTTTGTCCTTGCTCACACCGATAATCTCGTAGCCGGCAGCAGCCAACTCTTCCTTATGTGCTTGCAAAGAACAAGCCTCGGCAGTGCACCCGCTTGTGTTTGCTTTTGGATAACTGTAAAGTACTATTTTGCGGCCACGGTAATCGCTCGCTTTGATTTCTCGTCCTTCTTGGTCAATACCAAGGATTTCTGGAATTTTATCTCCGATAGTCATAATTGTATATTATTTTATTTACTTGAATGCAATGTTAGCAATATTTCTTGATATGACAGTGTTTCAAAACAAAATTATGACACACCGCCTTCATTTCATATTATAGTTTGATACCATATTTCCTGACCCTTTCGTTAATCATCCTTTCGGGAATGAACTTTTTAAGCGTATCAGTAACCGTGTTCAACATCCTTTGGCGGATATAATCCTCTTTGATGTAGAGAGATACACGCCTTTGCGAAAGATAGTCGCCTTCGATGGGGCGGACATTCTCCCGTTGTTTGTCACTCAGGAAAGGAAGGTGCATTTCCGGGATGATAGTGAATCCCCCGTTCTCGTCCACGATATGGACAAGCGTCGTGATGCTTCCCGCTTCATAGATATGATTCCCTTTCTGCCGGCTTTTGCAGAATGAGAAGGCACTGTCACGCAGGCATTGCGCATCCTTCATAATCCACATATTCTCGTGTTCCAAGTTGTCCGGTTTGAATACAGGTAATTTGCGCCAGCAACTTTCGGCAAGATAGACCAAGAACTTCTCTGTGTAGAGCGGTATTTCAAGTATTCCCTCCCTTGCGTTTTCCGAAATGGCAATACCGGCATCCAGTTCTCCCCGCAGCAAGGCATCGAGCATGAAGTTGACTTTCAACTCTTGGATGGACAATTCGACGGAAGGGAAAGATTCACGGTATTTCTTGATAAACTTGGGAAGGATGTAAGGTGCAATCGTCGGACCGACAGACAAGGCGAATTTCCCACCAATCTGCCCTTTGCCTTCCAAAACAATCTCGCCAATGCGGTCTATTTCCAACAAGGCTGTTTCCGCCTGACGGATAATCTTCTCCCCGGCAGTCGTGGGCATGACAGATTTGTTCGAACGCTCAAAAATCCGGATGTCCAATTCCTCTTCCAACTTCTGTAGCATTGCACTGAGGGTCGGCTGGGAGACATTACACGACTCAGCCGCTTTCGCAAAATTACGAAAGCGGTTGACTGCAACTACATATCTAAGCTGTTGTAGATTCATAAGGCTTATATAAACAGATTCACATTTGCTTGGTCGGCACGTTCCATGTAGCTGGCGACTCCTCCGATGGTGACATTGTCGAGCAGCTCCTCACGTTTGACTCCCATGACATCCATGGACATTTGGCAAGCGATGAACTCCACACCATTCTCTATTGCCTGCTGGCGGAGCGACTCTAATGAATCCACTCCCTTCTTTTTCATGAGATAACGCATCATTTTGGAGCCTATTCCCATCATGTTCATCTTGGAGAGGGCAAGGCGGGTGGAATCGGAAGGAAGCATCCAACTGAACATCCGTCCGAAGATGTCCTTCTTCACCTTTGGTTTGTCTGTCTTCTTGATGGCATTGAGCCCCCAGAAAGTGAAGAAAATGCTGACTTTCTTTCCTGTGGCTGCCGCACCGTTGGCAATGACAAAGGTGGCAAGTGTCTTGTCAAGGTCGTCGCTGAAGAGGACAAGCGTCTTGCCCAAATCGTTAGACTGCGTCTTGGCAACCTCCATTGCGCAAGGAGTGGCTTTCTCTATCATGGCAATATGTATGCCTGCCTCCGAACGCTTGCCGAGGAATTTATTGCCTGTCGTCCGGCACCAAGCCTCCGCATCACGTGGAAAAGCCGCATCTGTGGCACGGACTTCCAACTGCTGTCCGGGAGCAAGCCCGTCCATTGCCTGTTTCATCTTAAGGATGGGACCAGGGCACTGGATGCCGCATGCATCTACCTTGATGACTGCCTTGTCGTTTGCGCATGACGAGGTGTCGCATGAACAACCTTCTTCGTTGTTTTCAAAGCCTTCCGGATCCGCTATTTTAGCCGTTGCGGCTTTGTATGTTTTCAATCCGCCAATCAAGTTTCTCACATCCTGATAGCCATTCGCCTTAAGGATGTTCGAAGCCAAATAACCTCTTAATCCTACGCCGCAGAACATCCATACAGGGCGGTTGTTCGGAATCTCTTTCATCCGTTCTCTCAGTTCGTCCAGCGGGACGTTCACAGCTCCCGGAATCGTACCTAACGAATACTCATCTGCCGTGCGGACATCGATAATCGTCACCTTGCTTTTATCTGCCTGCTGCATCTCCCTCCAGTAAAGAGGATTCATCTTCCCGCTGAGGATGTTGCCTGCGACATAGCCAGAAATGGCAACCGGATCTTTGGCGGATGAGAATGGGGGAGCGTAGGCATGTTCCAATCGGGTAAGGTCTTCAACGGTTGCGCCCTGCTTGATGGCAAGTGCGTATTGGTTGATGCGAGTATCCACTCCGTCATAACCTACAATCTGCGCACCATAAAGTTTGCCGTCTGTTGGCGAGAAGGTAATCTTGATGTCCATCTGCAAACTGCCCGGATAATAACCGGCATGTGCACCATTATGAATGGTGGCGGAAAGATAAGGAATCTCCATTTGCTTCAATCTCTTTGCGGGCAAGCCGGTTGCTGCCACTGTCATGTCAAACACTTTGGCAATGGATGTACCAATGGATCCTTCATACTTCACTTGATTGCCTAACACCATGTTGTCCGCAACGATGCGAGCCTGCCGGTTGGCAGGACCGGCAAGGAAGTTGAGCCAAGGTTTGCCTGTGATGGGATGTGGGAACTCTATGGCATCTCCCACGGCATAAATGTTTTGGTCGGAGGTCTGAAGATATTCATCTACCCAAATACCGCGCATATCTCCAATCTTCAGTCCGGCAGCTTGAGCCAAACGAGTTTCGGCTCTTACACCGATGCTCAGCAACACCATGTCCGCCTTCAGCTGGATGCCCGATTTGAAATGGACGGTTAGTTCATCCCCTTCACGGGAAAAGCCCTCCACCGCCTGTTCTAAATAGAGCTTCACATCCTGTTGCAAGAGATGCTCATGGACGAGTGCCGCCATAGAATAATCTATCGGAGCCATCACCTGGTTCGCCATCTCCACGACAGCCACTTGTGATCCGGCATGTTTCAAGTTCTCAGCCATTTCAAGGCCGATGAATCCTCCACCCACAATGACAGCACGGCGGACTTTGTGTTTTGTCATATAAGCTTTGATGCGGTCGGTGTCGTCCACGTTTCTCAAGGTGAAGATTCCTTCACTGTCGATGCCTTTAAGAGGCGGGACGACAGGCGAAGCACCAGGGGAGAGCAGCAGTTTGTCGTAGCATTCCGTATATTCCTTGTTGCCTGTTGTGCGGACAGTCACTTGCTTGGCATCCGCATCAATGGCAATCACCTCGCTCATTGTCCGCACGTCGATATTGAAACGTTTGCCGAAAGCTTCTGGTGTCTGTACAAACAGACGTTCGCGTTCCTCAATCACACCGCCGATATAATAAGGCAGGCCGCAATTGGCGTATGAAATATATTTGCCTTTCTCAAAGAGAATGATTTCGGCATCTTCTGTCATGCGTCTGATTCGCGCTGCAGCAGTAGCTCCTCCAGCCACGCCGCCCACAATGATATATCTCTTTTTGCTTGCTGTCATCGTTGTAACATTTATGTGTGGGTTATTGATATTGTGCAATCACTTTCTTGAGTTCGCGCTCCGGCAAGGCGCCGCTCTGTCTCCATTTCAATTCACCTCCTTTGAAAATCATCAGAGTCGGAATCGACTGGATGCGATATTGCATGGACAGTGCTTCATTCTTGTCAACGTCCACTTTAATAATGCGTATTTTATCACCAAGATCATTCTTGATTTGCTCCAAAACGGGGTGCATCATCTTGCAGGGTCCGCACCATGTTGCAAAGAAATCCACTAAAGTCAGTTGTTCGCTCTTAATAATGTCCGAAAAGTTTTCCATATCTATTCTGTTTTTTAGTTTTACTTTCAATTTGATGAAGCAAAGATATGGAATCTTATATAGGCAAACGAACAATTTTATCTATGTTGTGATAGATGATATCTATATGTGCTTGCCTGCATCTTCTTGCTCTTTAAACAAACCAGTCTGGAGCAGCTTGGCGAAACTTTTAGGCAAGCAGATGTTGGGTTCGTAGATTGCTTCTGCGAACAAAGGAGCGATTTCTTCGTCCCTGAATCCAGCAATGCCACATCCGATGCGAGTTACATAGAAAAACAGGTTATCGTGGTTGTGTGCAAATTCGATAAACTCGTCAACGTATGGTTGGATGGTCTCCACGCCTCCTTGCATAGTTGGAATGGCATAGCTCTGTCCTTGCGGGCCTACTCCTTTACCCATGATGGCACCGAAATGGATATAAGCCATACGAGCAGCGCCGCCTCCATGCATGCCCGCAAGATTACTGCCGAAAACAAAGACTTCGTCCTCCTTTAGGGAATCAATCATGTCCGGAGTGTATTCCGGGCGATTATTGAATCTCTTTTCTCCTGCAACGGACAGGTTGTTTGATACTACATAGTCCAACTCATCGTTTATCAAGAGCATCCATTTGGGGAGTTTCTTTTTCGCATTTTCGATAAGTTCCTCTGGCATCTCCTTATAGAATGCGTATGCCATTGGTCCGGAAATAGCGGCAAGCGTATCTGCATCACCGCCGAGTGATATGGCAAGCTTCAAGCAGTCGGCATAATCTTTGCTCTCGAGGAAGCAAATCAATGCAGCTGGAATGGTAAGTTGGCAGGTTGCATCGAAATGATAGCCCGGTTTTATCTCACTGTAACTCTTTGTGCTCCAGCTTGGATAATACTCGTCAAGCACATGTCTGCGGATATAATTCTTGTCCTTTCCTTGCATTCCGTAGAAGATGGCGAGGGCAGTCGCAACAGCACCTTTGATTCCTTCGGAATGGTCATGCGTAGGCAAGGCAGTCCTTATAGCCATTTCAATGCACTCCTCCTTTGTCTTTGCAAGGAAGCCGGCAGCAGAGCAACGCATGCCACTGCCGTTGCCGTATGAATGATAGGCAGGTTGCACTTCTCTTGCTATCAGCCACGAGATAAAGCAGCCGCCAAACCCTCTGTTTAAATCTTCACGGCATCTTTTCCACAAGTTATGTGCCATGTCAAGATTGTGAAGTAGAGCCTCGGCGCAAGCAAATGTGCAGAGGGTGTCGTCGGTGTAATCGTTGCCCGGAAAGAGCAGGTCAACAGCGTCATAGTCCTTCGTACTTTCATAGAACTCATAAGGTTCTCCGCTAATATCTCCAATAGCGGTGCTAAGTAATAGATTCTTCATTGTAATAAATATATTTGGTGATTAAAATTCTATTTGAAATCCTTTCTTTTTGAATTCGTCATATTTTTCCTTGTTGAAGGAGTAGAGCTGTGCTTCCCTCTTTGGAGTTGGCCAAACCGTCTCATCCAACTGGTTGAGAAGTCCGTAGTGAATCATCTTCTTGGAAAAGTTCCTGCGGTCGAACTTCACGTCCAAGATGGCTTCATATAGAAGCTGCAAATCCTTCATGGTGAACTTGTCCGGCAATAACTCAAAGCCAATCGGTTCAAAGTGAATCCGCTCCCGGAGTTTGCGTGTCGCATCCCTCAATATCCGGTCGTGGTCAAATGCAAGCTGTGGCACCTCCTCGATAGGGAACCATTGTGCCTTTGCAGCATCGTCTCCTCCGTGGACTTCCTGTATGCGGACCAGCGCAAAGTAGGCGATAGTGATAACACGCTCACGAGGGTCACGGTTCGGTTCGGTATAAGTATGAAACTGTTCGATGAATGCACCCTCGAGTCCTGTCTCTTCGTTCAGTTCCCTGCGTGCTCCCTCTTCAGCTCTTTCGTCGGGATTGAGGAATCCGCCGGGAAATGCCCATCTGCCTTTGTAAGGTTCAATTCCCCTTTCAACGAGCAGGACTTTTAGGCTCTGCCCATCGAAACCAAAGATAACACAGTCGGTCGTTACTGCCGGATGCGGATACTTATAACAATATTTTTTCTCGTCCATAATTTAATCATGTGTAATAATTACACTGTAAATATAAAGGCTATATTCCGAACCACCAAATATTTTGCGTAAAATTTACACATGAACATGTAAAATCTATTATCTAATCGAGATTAATAGATATTCGTTATTTTGTTTTGTAACGACAATAGGTTTTTCGTTTAGGTAAAAAGCATTTATCATATAAGTGAATAGGTCAAGTATCCCAAGTCATGCAACAAATCTACTCAGAAAAAATCAGGTAATTTGTCAGAAATAGAAAGAGATTCCAGATAATTCTTTACATTTGTACTTCAGTTAATGCTTACTCTTAATTCTTTCGTCTAAACTCATCTGACAAAAGCTTACTACCTTTTCCCGAAAAGCTTACTACCTTTTTCCCAAAAGCATACTACCTTTTTGGAAGA
>OLSK01000553.1_pt1 | contig 32775 bp, 29 predicted proteins | sample 1672781 | NCBI WGS metagenome assembly OLSK01 (sample SAMEA3136723, study PRJEB25190) | human gut metagenome | biome: human gut; feature: human-associated habitat; material: faeces | place: Austria | collected 2013 | reverse complement strand
CGAAGTTGGCGTCCAGATCCTTGAACTCATAGGGGGCGTACTGGGCTTCGGTGCCTACAACCAGCTTGCCGCTTTCCTTGATTTTCTTCATTACGGGGCCTTCCTCGGCGGGGGCTTCGGCAGCTTCGGCGGCAGGAGTCTCGGTAGCGGGGGCGGCGGTTTCCTCTGCGGCGGGTGCGGAGCAGGCCGCCATGGACAGTACCATCAGGGCCGCGAGGGCCAGCGCAAACAGTTTCTTCATTGAATGTATCCTCCAATTTTAAAAAATTTATTTTACTTATTCAGCGGTGTGCTCTCTTGCTGAGCACATGATTTATTATACGCATAAAATCCGGTTTGTAAATACCTAAAATGCAAAAATATAAGATTTTTTTGATAAAATGTGCATAAATACATCCGGAAATGCATTTTTTAAGCTAATATGCAGTATAATTATGCAATAATGTTATGCATTATAACTTTTGCAGGACTATGGCGGTATTTTAACGGAATAATATTTAAGAAAATGCATAATTACTGTTTACAAAAGAACTTCCATAGAATATAATGCTAAAAGTTGTGATATAGGAAGAGGTTATGGTTGACTTTCGCACAAAACAGGCATTTTATATAGGTGAATGCTGGAAAAATTGGCTTATGCCCATTTTTGCGAAAAGTAATAACGAGTCCGGTAACTATAAATGTTACTTATAAAAAACGACTAAGGAGGAACGCCGATGCAGCTTTTCAATGAGCTTTTCGGGAATGTGCTGAACTTTACCTGGCAGCAGGGAGTTATGATCGTAATAGGCTGCGCCCTTATATGGTGCGCGATAAAGCGGGAGATGGAGCCCGCGCTGCTCTTGCCCATGGGCTTTGGGGCGATACTCGTAAATCTGCCCTTTGTCAATACCGAGGCCATAGAGACGATGTTCAACGCGGGCATAGCGACCGAGCTTTTCCCGCTGCTGCTGTTCATAGGCATAGGCGCCATGATAGACTTTGGGCCTTTACTTTCCAACCCAAAGATGATGCTCTTTGGCGCGGCGGCTCAGTTTGGTATATTCTTTACCCTCGGGATGGCGGTGCTGCTGGGCTTTGAGCTGAAGGACGCCGCAAGCATAGCCATAATAGGTGCTGCGGACGGTCCCACCAGCATATATGTGGCGAACTACTTCAAGTCCAACTATCAGGGAGCCATAATGGTGGCGGCATACAGCTACATGGCGCTGGTGCCCATAGTCCAGCCGCCTGTGATAAAGCTCTGCACCACACAAAAGGAGCGGCGCATACGCATGCCCTACAATCCCAAGGCGGTGTCTCAGACCACCCGCATACTGTTCCCTATATTCGTTACAGTCATAGCAGGCACCATAGCCCCCAAGAGCGCGGAGCTTATAGGCTTCCTGATGTTTGGCAACCTTATACGTGAATGCGGCGTGCTTGGCAGCCTGTCAGAGACCGCGCAAAAGGATCTTGCAAATCTCATCACACTTGTGCTGGGCCTGTCCGTTTCCTTCCGCATGAAGGCTGAGATGTTTGTCACCCTTGAGACGCTGGTGATACTGGCGCTGGGTCTTGTTGCGTTTATATTCGACACGGTGGGCGGCGTGATGTTCGCCAAGGTGCTGAACCTGTTCTCCAAGAACAAGATCAACCCCATGATAGGTGCAGCCGGCATATCGGCATTCCCCATGTCCAGCAGGGTAGTGCATAAGATGGGGCGCGAGGAGGATCAGGGCAACTTCCTGCTGATGCACGCTGCAGGCGCAAATGTCAGCGGCCAGATAGCATCGGTAATAGCCGGCGGATTGGTCATAACCCTCATAGAGAACGTCATAGCGGGCATGTAAAGGAGGAAGAAGTATGTTTGATCTGCATTTTGACCCTCAGGCTTTGGTAAACGTGCTGCCGGTGCTGGGCAAGGGCATTCTCGGCGTGTTTGCCGTGATCTGCGCCATATGGGCGCTGGTGGCCATCATGAACAGGAATGCCGGGAAATAATAAGGCTTTAAATCGAAGGGGCGGAAATATCCGCCTCTTTTGTAATAGAAGGGCTTTTAAATCTTTTTCTGATAGATTTTAAATCATGCAACGAAAGGATATGAAAAACCGTCATATAGGGTGAAGCAGCTTCAATAACCGGAGGAACCCGACATGGAACATACAGACTTAAAATCAATGACGCAGCAGAACCTGCCGGAAGATCAGCAGATCGTCCGACTTTTCTTTAAGCGGTCGGAAAAGGCTATCACTTATACCAGACAAAAATATGGATCACTCTGTATCAGTGTTGCCCGGAGGATTTTATCAGATCCGAGAGATGCAGAAGAATGTGTAAATGACACCTATTTACATGCATGGAACGCCATTCCGCCCGAGAAACCGGATTCTCTGAAAGCATTTCTGGCCCGGATTACCAGAAATCTGGCCCTGGATCGTTATGACTATAATACAGCGGATCAGAGAAATACCGCCTTGACCGAGGCTTTTGAGCAATTGGAGCCATGGCTGACTGTGAAAACCGGGGAATCGGAAGCAGAACTGGACAGTGCGGAAATCAACCGGGTACTAAATAGCTTTCTGAGAAAACAGACGTTAGAAGCACGAACGTTATTTCTACGGCGTTACTGGTACGGGGAAAGCATTCGTGAATTGGCAAAAGCATGCCACATGAGTGAATCGATGGTGAAATCTTCTCTGTTCCGTACCAGAAACAAGCTTCGTAAAGAACTGGAAAAGGAAGGGATATCGCAATGAAACAGAATCGTTTTAAATTATGGATGCAGGCGGTAGATAATGAACTCTTGGAAGAGGCTCAGAAGCCCTACCGCAGAAAATACACATTCATCTATCGCATTGGGGCAGTGGCGGCCTGCTTGGTGCTGGTGATAACGGCGGTTACACTGACGCAAAGGAAAAAGGCTGAATCCTTGCAAATGCCGAATCCCGTAACAAGTGCCAGCGCGGAGGAAATTCAGCATTTGGGGTATTCGGTGCCGCTTCCGAAGGACGCCGAGAATCCATCCTACTACATCATTGATATGGGGAAGGATTCCGCAAAAATGGCAGAAGTGGATTTTGAACAGAACGGAACAGAGTATTCCTGCCGCGCACTGAAATCAAACACGGTTCAGGATATTTCCGGGCTTAATTATGAATGGGCGAAGAGCGAAGACTGGAGCGGCGAAGATATTTCTGTACAGCTGCGGCAGTCGGATGATGCGGCTTGGGTTGGCTGGTATGCATTCGGGGCCGGCGTACAGTGGTGCATTTCCGGGGGAAATAATGCCCTTCAGCTTTTGGATACAGCACAGACTATTGTGGAAAATCTTGGATACACCATGCCGTTGTACCCTCTGGAAAGCGTTGAAAGCGCCGTGGCAGACGGAGGATACGCGGTTGCATTTTCAGCAGCGGATCTGAAGAAAACAGAGGATGGTTATACCCTGACTGCGGAGATTTATGATTATGACCGCTACGAGATGGAAGAAATTGATAATTTAAAACAAGGCGGCCGGATACAGATCTGCCAGCAGCCTGTTGCCATAGGAAGTATTACCAGGGAAGACGGAACGGTTCATATTAACGGCGGTACAGAAGCAGGCGGCGTAGATCTTGTGGAAGATGATGGCATTTATCGAACCAATGGGAGCGATGGGCAGCCCCTGTACTATGATTTGGGAAGCCTGACGCTGCCCCTGTCGAAGGACTGTACCTTTGAAGATCAGGCGGATCTGCAGGGTGAATCCGAGGGAGCGGTCTATGAATATCCGGAGCTGTCCGCCGCAATCGAGAAGAGCGGAGAACCCTTCCGGGCTGTTGATACGGTCATTACGGTTCGAATGGAGCAGATCGTTCAGATCATACGGTATCGGATGTCCTGAGGGAGACAGATTGTAACAGATTGGTATTCAAAAAAATAAAATGAATAAGAAAAGCGGGCGGAAGTAACAGAAGTACTTTCGTCCGCAGCTTTGAGGAATAAAAACTTTTCCCAATAGAATAATCAGATTTCAAGAAGTATCCCCCGCATAAGTGCACGGGGGACCGGGCTGCCCGGATATATCACTGCTGCCCCGACTTTCGGCGTTGCCGGGGGCGGAACCTGAAAGCATTATCATTGGCGTTATGGCCCCTAAGGATGCTAACGGAGGGAATATGAAAAAGCTTAAATTTTACGTTTGCCAGGGCTGCGGCAACATAATTACAGGTGACAGCATCTTTATGAAGCGGCTGTATCCCGAATGGGATATGCAGACGAGACTGCCCTGGCTGGCCCACGGCAAGCTGGTATGGTATTATCAGCTGTTTTAGCTGGAACAGAAACAAAGGGGGCCATACGGCCCCCTTTGACTTACTGTGTTATCTCCAGTTCGTCCCCGGGCCTTACGGAGCCCTCCTTGAGCACCTTTACGAATATGCCCTCCCGCGGCATGACGCAGTCCCCTGCCGCCTTGCGTATGGCGCAGTCATAATGGCACTCCTTGCCTATCTGGGTAACCTCGCATATGGCATCTGGGCCTAGCCTGAGCCTCGTTCCCACCGGCAGCTCATAGAGACATATGCCTTCGGTGAGTATGTTTTCGGCGAATGCGCCGGGGGTGAGCCTGAAGCTTATCTTCTCCTGCACCTTGGCTGCGCTCTCGGCGCCCAGCAGGCTCACCTGGCGATGCCAGTTGCCGGCATGGGCGTCGCCCACTATGCCGTGGTCCACTTTGAGCAGTATTTCCGGCACCTCGTGCTTTTGCGTGCCCTTCTTTTCGGATATGCAGACCGCAATTATCTTAGCCATTCTGATGACGCTCCTTATGCTCATGGCCGTTGTGGGAAGAGCATTCCCCCGACCAGCCGCGCAGTATCTGTATGCCGTGCTTCAGGGCAGGCAGCACCGCAGTAAGGCATTCCTTCGCCGCCTTTTCGCTGCCGGGGCAGTTGATTATAAGAGTATCCCCCCGAATTCCAGCAGCCTCCCGCGAAAGGCAGCCCCGGGGAGTTATGCGCATAGATTCGGCCCGCATGGCCTCGGGTATGCCGGGGACCTCCCGCTGTATGACGGCCTTTGTGGCCTCGGGGGTGATGTCCCGCTTGGAGAAGCCTGTGCCGCCGGTGGTGACGATAAGGCAGGGACTTAGCCTGTCGGCGCATATGGTGAGCTCGGTCATTATCTTTTCCATGTCGTCCGGTACGAGAGAGGTTCTTATGACTTCGTAGCCGTCCTCTCTGAGCAGCTTGACGAGGGCCGGTCCGGAGGTATCCTCCCTGAGCCCGGCAAAGCCCTTGTCGCTTACGGTTATCACTGCCGCGGTGTAACGGTTTTCCATATTATTCCTTCCTCCTGAACTCACCGGATTTTCCCCCCGCCTTGTGCAATAGGCAAATGCTTTCAATAATTATATCCCGCTGCGCCGCCTTGCACATATCGTAAACCGTCAGGGCGGCTATGCTTGCTGCCGTCATGGCCTCCATCTCAACGCCTGTGGGGCCCGTGCATTTCGTCGTGGCGAATATGTCTATTGTGCGGTTTTCGTCGTCCAGCTCAAAGCTTATGTCTGCGCCGGTCAGGGCTATGGGATGGCACATGGGTATAACGTCCGGGGTGCGTTTTGCGCCCATTATGCCGGCTATTTGTGCGGTGGTGAGCACATCCCCCTTTTTTATGCCGCCGGACTTTACGAGTGCGTAGGTATCGGCATTGAGAAGCACGCGGGCTTTGGCTGTGGCGGTGCGGAGGGTATCCGCCTTTTCGGACACGTCTACCATGCGGGCCCGGCCCTGATGGTTAAAGTGGGTGAATTCCATGTTATCCTCCTATACGGTTCATGTCGCGGGCAGACCCGGATCTGTCAGAATAGGAAAGGGCGCAGTGGCGCTCCGGCTTGCGGGATACGGCAAATTCTATCCGCTCCTTCAGCGCATCGCCGTGAAGTCCCCTTAGGGGTATCTCCTCGGCAGAGTGCAGGCAGGGCTTGAGGCAGCCGTCCGCCGTAAGCCTCAGCCTGTTGCAGCCGGAGCAAAAGTGGTCGCTGAGGGGGCTTATCAGCCCTACCGTGCCCTTTGCGCCGGGCAGCCTGTAAAGCCGGGCTACGCCGCCGTCGCTCTGAACGGGCTCAAGCTCCGGAACTCTCTCCAGAACGGTGCGCATGGGCAAATACGCTTCCTTGTCAAATGGGTAAGCATGGCCAATGGGCATCAGCTCTATAAGGCGCACCTGATAGGGCTTTTGCTTGGTAAGCTCTACAAGGCGGGGTATCTCGCATTCGTTAAAGCCGCCTATGAGAACTGTGTTCAGCTTGATATTTGTAAAGCCGGCCTCCTCCGCGGCGGCTATGCCGGCGAGGGCGTCGTCAAGGCTGCCTATCCTGGTTATTTGATGATACTTATCGGGATCAAGAGTGTCGAGGCTTATGTTCAACCGCATCAATCCTGCGGCCTTAAGCTCCTTTGCCATCTCCGGCAGCAGCAGGCCGTTGGTGGTCATGGCAAAATCCTTCACTCCGGAAAGCCCGCTTATGCTGCGGCAAAGTTCGATTACGCCCTTCCGCACCAGAGGCTCACCCCCTGTAAGGCGTACCTTGCTGAAGCCCATTTCTACGGCGGTCTGGATTATCTCATATATATCCTCGAGGCTGAGGATATCCCTGTGGGATTTTTTGTCAATGCCCTTTTCCGGCATGCAGTAGCGGCAGCGCAGGTTGCACCTGTCCGTCAAGGATACGCGAAGATAGTTGATATTGCGGCCAAAACTGTCTGTCATTCAGGCACCCCGGAGATTATTATTATATTTAATTGTAGCACGGCCCATCGTCGAATACAACCGATATACTTGCAAATCCCAAACGCTTGGTGTATAATTTGATTATACGTTATTTATAGGTGAGAATAACGAAAACACGATGTCAGAGGAAGAAACACATGAAGCTTGTCAGAACAGAGAACGCCGTGGGCTGCGTGCTGTGCCACGACATAACCCAGATAATAAAAGGAGTTACAAAGGACGCGGTGTTCCGCAAGGGACACATAGTCCGACAAGAAGATATCCCCGTGCTGCTCAGCGTAGGCAAGGAGCACCTCTACGTATGGGAGAGCGACGAAAATACCCTGCATGAAAACGACGCGGCGGAGATACTCCGGGATATATGTATGGGGAAAAATATGCACCCTACGGAGCCCAAAGAGGGCAAGATAGAGCTGATAGCGGATATAGACGGGCTGTTCATAGCGGATCTCCAAAAGCTCAGGGAGGTGAATTCCTTAGGCCGAATGATGATAGCCACACGCTCCTCAGGCTTTCCGGTAAAGGCGGGAGATAAGCTCTGCGGCACCAGAATAATACCACTAGTAATAGAAAAGCAGGCAATGGAGCAGGCGAAAGCCGCGGCGGGCGACAAGCCCATACTCCGCCTTCTGCCCATAAAGCCCAAGAAATACGGCGTGGTGACTACCGGCAGCGAGGTGCTGAAGGGCATAATACAGGACACGTTCACTCCGGTTATAGATGAAAAAATGGGGGAATACGGCTGTCACATGATAGCCCACTCCACACCGGGCGATGACGACAGGGCTATTACCGCCGCCATAAAGCAGATGATAGCGGATGGGGCAGAGATGGTCATATGCACCGGGGGTATGAGCGTGGACCCGGACGACCGGACGCCTCTCGCCATACGCAACAGCGGCGGACGTGTTGTTACATACGGCGCGCCGGTGCTGCCCGGAGCAATGTTCCTGCTTTCATACAATGAAAACGGAATACCGGTATGCGGCCTTCCGGGCTGTGTTATGTACGCCAAACGCACCATATTTGACATAGTGCTGCCCTATCTTCTCGCGGGTGAGCCGGTGACAGCGGAGCTGCTCAGCGGCCTCGGCAACGGCGGCCTCTGCCTCAACTGCAAGGTCTGCCACTATCCCAACTGCGGCTTCGGCAAGGGCGCATGATACGGACGCGAAGGTGTTTTGTATATACTTTATTTAAATACAAAAGGAGAAATAAGAAATGAAGAAGCTTTTTGCAATGCTGATTGCTGCCGTAATGGTACTCAGCTTTGCGGCCTGCGCCGCCCCCGCAGCCGATGAACCCGCCCACGCAGCCGAGGAGACGGCCGCGCCCGAAGAGACCGTTCCTGAGGCAGAGCCCGTGGAACTGATTGTATTCGCCGCCGCTTCCATGACGGAGACCATGAACCAGATCGCAGAGATGTATAAGACCGTGGCGCCCAACGTGACGCTTACCTATAACTTCGATTCTTCCGGTACCCTGAAGACCCAGATACAGGAAGGCGCCGAGTGCGACCTGTTCATTTCCGCCGGCCAGAAGCAGATGAATCAGCTGGATATTACTGCCGATCCCGAAGTGAACACCGACAAGCTGGACTTCGTGCTTGAGGGCACCCGCATAAACCTGCTTGAGAACAGGGTCACTCTGTGCGTACCCGAGGGCAACCCCAAGGACATCAGGAGCTTTGACGACCTGGCCGATAAGCTGAAGGAGGGCTCTGTTCTTATGGCTATGGGCAACAGCGACGTTCCCGTTGGCCAGTACACCCAAAAGATACTCGCTTTCTATGGCCTTGACGAAGAGAAGCTGGCCAAGGACGGCGTTATCACCTACGGCACCAACGTAAAGGAAGTCACTACTCAGGTAACTGAAGCTTCCGTCGACTGTGGCGTTGTATACTGCACCGATGCCTTCAGCGCAGGGCTCACCCCCGTGGATTACGCCACCAAGGAAATGTGCGGCCAGGTCATCTATCCCGCCGCCGTTCTGAATATCAGCGGGAATCAGGAAGCCGCAAAGGAGTTCCTGGCATACCTCCAGACCGATGAAGCCATGAAGGTATTCGAGGCGGTAGGCTTCGCTTTTGTGGCGTAAGCTATGGATTGGTATCCGCTTTACAATTCTCTCAGAATAGCCGCAATAAGCTGCGTGCTGGTGTTTTTTGCGGGCATTTTTGCAGCTTATTATGTGGCAAGGCTTCCCCGCGCCGTAAAGGGCATACTGGACGTCATACTGACTCTGCCAATGGTGCTGCCGCCTACGGTAGTAGGTTATTTCATACTTCTGGTCTTTGGCGCCAAGCGCCCCCTGGGCATATTCCTTGCCCAGTACGGCATCAAGTTCGTAATGACGTGGTACGGCGGCGTGCTGGCCGCCGCGGTGGTGGCGTTCCCGCTCATGTACCGCACTGCCCGGGGAGCCTTCGAGAGCTTTGACGATACCCTGGCGTATTCCGCTCAGACCCTCGGCCTCTCGAACACATACATATTCTGGCGCATAAGGATGCCCTACTGCCGTCAGGGCATATTGGCGGGCACGGTGCTGGCCTTTGCACGGGCGCTGGGCGAATATGGCGCAACAAGCATGCTCATAGGCTACACCCCCGGCCGCACCGCCACCATATCCACCACGGTTTACCAGCTGTGGCGGACGAATGACGAGGCGGGGGCCTTCTTCTGGGTCATGGTGAATTTGGGCATATCCGCCGTGGTGCTGCTCATAGTCAACATGCTGGAGCGCAGAACCAAGGGAGGCAGAGCATGAGCCTTATAGTCGACATAAAAAAGCGGCTTGGTTCCTTCAGCCTTTCCGCACAGCTGGAAGCGGGGGAGGGAGTCACGGGCATACTGGGCTCCTCCGGCTGCGGCAAGAGCATGACACTTAAGTGCATCGCAGGCATAGAACGGCCGGACAGCGGACACATAGAGCTGGACGGCGTGGTACTCTACGACAGCAGAAAGCGCATAGACCTTCACCCCCAGCAGCGCAGGGTGGGTTATCTTTTTCAAAATTACGCCCTGTTTCCCAATATGACTCTCAGGCAAAATATACTCTGCGGCCTCAGAAACCAGCCTGATAAAGCTCAGCGGGTAAAAGATGCGGACGATATGATAGCCATGATGGGCCTTCAGGGGCTGGAAAAGCACAGGCCATACCAGCTTTCAGGCGGCCAGCAGCAGCGGGCGGCGCTGGGCAGGATACTGGTGAACAAGCCAAGGCTTCTGATGCTGGACGAGCCGTTTTCCGCGCTGGATACATACCTTCGGGAGAGGCTTCAGGCGGAGATGCGGGAACTGCTGAAAAATTACGGCGGCCCCGTCCTGTTGGTGACACACAGCAGGGACGAGGCTTACAGACTTTGCCGGAGTATCGCTGTGATGGATAAAGGAAGCGCGACCCCTCCGCGCCTGACAAAGGAGCTTTTCGAGGATCCCCATACCGTAGCCGCCGCAAGCCTTACCGGCTGCAAAAACATATCAAAGGCGGAAAAACGGGGAGAGCACCAGCTTTATGCCGTAGACTGGGGCGTTACCCTTACTGCCGCCGCCAAGCTTCACGACGGGCTTTGCGCCGTAGGAGTGCGGGCGCACGACATACATGAGGACGAGCCCGCCAACAGGCACGCAATAGCCTGCGCCAAGGCGATAGAGGACCCCTTCGCGCTGATACAGCCCTTCACGTTCGACTCTCAGCCAGATAAGGAAAAGCCGCTTTGGGCGACGCTTCAGAGGCGCGAGGATTATACCCCTCCGACAGAAGTCGGCATAGCGCCGGATAAGGTGCTGCCGCTGTACGAAAAATAAATAAAGCAAAAAGCCGGTGGACTAAGCCGGCTTTTTGCTTTAGGGGGAGAAATCTTATGGATGGAGTTATTATCTTGCAGCGGTTTCCCTTCTGCGATTATTATAATACACGAAGATTGCGGCGGAAAAATGCAGAATTCATGTACGATCGGTAAAGTAACTATTAACAAACCGTGTACAAAACAGAAAATCAAAAAACAAAAAGCCGGTGGACTAAGCCGGCTTTTTGTTTTTAGGGGGAGAAATCTTTATGGATGGAGTTACTATCTGCAAGTTCTTTCCTTCTGTGATTGTTATATTACCAGCAAAATGTGGCGAGAAAATGCAGATTAAGTGTACAATCGGTAAAGTAGGTATTAAAAAAGATTGAATAGGGCTTTTGGCCCTTCTACTTCAATATAGCCTCTTTTACGGCGCTGGCAAGCTCGGCGGGCGTTTCGCCCCGGGCTGCATTTATGCCAAGCGCTTCCGCCCAGCTCACATTTTTGATGACGGCGGCCGGGAAGCCCCCTAACAGCCTGTTCCTATACTCCTGCTCCTGAGCCATGAACCGCTCAAAGTCGTCCACCCTTATGAGCCGCAGGGCAATCCCTTGTACGGCGAGGTACATGACGGCCTTCCTGGCAAGCTCCTCCTGGGCAGCGTCAAAAAGCAGCGCCCCGTCGCGTAAGCCCTTGTGTGGGTCGGCTATGATGTACGCCCCCTTAAGCATGTCTTCCTTTGGTGTAACGTAGCAGCTGTCCATAAAAACCTCCTAATCAGAGTTTCGAAAAAGTGGCTAAAGACCACTTTTTCGAGTTTTTTTCGGTTTTTGCCTCTCACATCCGTTCCCGGGCGGCAAAACCCGCAAAGTACAAAAACCTTCGGTTTTTATCCGTTTTGACGCACATGTCGCCAAAGCCGGAATAAACTTAAGGGGCTGTGGCCCCTTAACAACCCTGGGGATTCTTTCGACAGACTAAAAACGCAGCGTGTAAAAAAATCGGAGAAGCGGGGAACCCGCTTCTCCGAAAAGCTAAGCTTTAAATCAGACAAGGCCCTGAGCCATCATGGCGTCTGCAACCTTCTTGAAGCCGGCGATGTTGGCGCCTGCTACCAGGTTGTAGCCCAGACCGCACTCTTCAGCTGCCTTGGCGGAGGCGGCATGAATGTTGGTCATGATGTGATGGAGCTGGGAATCAACTTCCTCGGCCTTCCAGGCGAGACGCTCGGAGTTCTGGCTCATTTCCAGACCGGAGGTGGCTACGCCGCCGGCGTTGACGGCCTTGGAGGGAGCTACTACGAGGCCCTTGCCCATAAGGAAGAACAGAGCTTCGTTGGTGGTGGGCATATTGGCAACTTCGATGTAGTACTTGGTGCCGTTGGCAAGGATCTGCTCAGCTTCGGGCATACCGATCTCGTTCTGATATGCGGCGGGCATGCAGATGTCGCCCTTGACCTCCCAGGACTTCTTGCCGGGGACGAACTTTACGCCGAACTTGTCAGCATAGTCCTGAGCCCTGTTGCGGCCGGAGGCGCGCATCTCCAGCATATAGTCCAGCTTTTCCTGGGTGCAGATGCCGTCGGGATCGTAGCAGTAGCCGTCGGGGCCGGAAAGGGTAACGACCTTTGCGCCCAGCTGGGAGGCCTTGGTGGCGATGCCCCATGCAACGTTGCCGAAGCCGGACATTATGATGGTCTTGCCCTCGATGGTGTCATGCTCATGCTTGAGGACTTCGCATACATAGTAGATAGCGCCGAAGCCGGTAGCCTCGGGACGGATCAGGGAGCCGCCGTAGCTGAGGCCCTTGCCGGTGAGGACGCCGTTCTCGTAAGCGCCGCGAATGCGCTTATACTGGCCGAACAGATAGCCTATCTCGCGGCCGCCTACGCCGATATCGCCGGCGGGAACGTCAACGCTGGGACCGATGTGGCGATAGAGCTCGGTCATGAAGGCCTGGCAGAAACGCATGATTTCTGCATCGCTCTTGCCGTTGGGATCGAAATCGGAACCGCCCTTGCCGCCGCCCATGGGCAGAGAGGTCAGGCTGTTCTTGAAGGTCTGCTCGAAGCCGAGGAACTTCATAACGGAAAGATTTACGTGGGAAGCGAAGCGCAGGCCGCCCTTGTAGGGGCCGATGGCGCTGTTGAACTGTACGCGGTAGCCGCGGTTTACGTTTACCTTACCGGCATCGTCTACCCAAACAACGCGGAACTCGATAGTGCGCTCGGGCTCTACGAGGCGCTCAAGAAGGGCTGCCTTCTCGTATTCGGGGTGCTGCTCGATAACGGTCTCAAGAGAACGCAGAACTTCTTCTACGGTCTGAATGAATTCTTTCTCGTTACCGTCGCGCTTTTTGCACTTTTCGATTACGGACTCGATGTAAGCGTTCATTAAATTGTTACCTCCACGATTTATAAATATTGCTTATTTGCCCTGCGCCTGAGCAGGGAAATTTATGTTTTAAAATGAGTATAATAAAGCTGGCGGACATCTTCCTCCACCTGACCTTATAATAATTCTCATAACCCCGAATGTCAACATTATAAAATAACAAATCGGCGCAATATATACAAAATAATTAAGCTTTTGCCGTTAAAAAAATCACATGTGCGCCAAAGAAAAACAGTGTTCTTCCAGCGAAAAAACACATGGAAGGACACTGCAATATCCGCTGCGATCAGAGATTGAACAGCAGGTCCTCGTAACCGGGGAAGGGCCAGCATTCCTTGGCAGTGATGGTCTCCAGAGCGTCTGCCGCCTCACGCAGGGAACCCATGGCGGACAGCAGCTTGTCGCGGCAGTATTCAGCGGCCTCGCCGTTCCCCTTGGGCATTGCGGCTATTGCGTCGAACAGGCCGCCTATGCGCTTGTGCAGAGCGTTGACGCCTGCGGAGAGGCCCTTCAAAAGCGCATATTCCGCATCGTTGGGTACGCCGAGCCTATCCTTTGCCGATACGGCCTCGGCGATTTTGCTCTCGTAGCCTATTACGGCGGGGAGTATGCTGCGCTGTGCCATGCTGAGCATGGTGCTGGCCTCGATGCGTATGAGCTTTGCGTAGTTCTCGAGGGATATATCGTACCTTGAGCGCATTTCACGCTCGGTATATATGCCCCATCTGGTGAAAAGGGAGATGTTCTTTTCGCTTATGAAGCAGTGCATGGCGTCCACAGTGGTGGGCAGATGGGCAAGGCCGCGGCTTTCCGCTTCCTTTATCCATTCTTCGCTGTAATTGTTGCCGTTGTACAGTATGCGCTTGTGATCCCGCATGGTGTGGCGTATTATTCTGAAGGCTTCACGGCGGAAGTCCTCTGCCTTTTCGAGGCGCTCGGCGAATTCCGACAGGGCCTCCGCCACTATGGTGTTTATGACGGTGTTGGCGTCGGCTATGCTCTGGCTGCTGCCCAGCATTCGAAACTCGAACTTGTTGCCGGTGAAGGCGAAGGGGGAGGTGCGGTTGCGGTCGGTGGTGTCTATGCGGAGCCTCGGCACCGTGCATACGCCGCTTTCAAGTATCCTGTCGCCGCCCTCCTCGTATTCCTCCTTGTGCTCTATTGAGGTGAGCAGGTCGTAAAGGGTGTCCCCGAGGAACATGGAGACTATTGCGGGGGGCGCTTCAAAGCCTCCCAGGCGGCAGTCGTTGCTGGCGGCAGCGCAGCAGACGCGCAGGAGATCCTGATGCTCGTCCACGGCCTTGATAATGGCGGCTAAGAAGAGCAAAAACTGGAGGTTGTCCTTGGGGGATTTGCCGGGGGCCAGCAAATTCATGCCGGTATCCGTGGAAAGCGACCAGTTGTTGTGCTTTCCGGAACCGTTGAGCCCGGCGAAGGGCTTCTCGTGCAGCAGGCATACCATGCCGTGGCGGAGTGCGGTCTTTTTCATTATTTCCATCACCAGCTGGTTGTGGTCCGTAGCGGTGTTGGAGTCTGCAAATACCGGCGCCAGCTCGTACTGGCCGGGAGCCACTTCCTTGTGCTCCGTCTTGGCGAATACGCCCAGCTGCCAAAGCTCGGTGTCAAGATCCCGCATGAAATAGCTTACCCGGGGGGATATGGCGCCATAATAATGATCGTCCATCTCCTGCCCCTTCGGGGATTTTGCCCCAAAGAGGGTGCGGGAGCAGAGGACGAGATCCGGCCTCTGGTCGTAAAGGGACTTTTCCACAAGGAAATACTCCTGCTCTGCGCCGGAGGTGGATATGACCTTCTTCACATCCTCGTGGCCGAACAGCTTGAGTATGCGAAGGCATTCCCGGTTGATGAGGTCCATGGAGCGCAGCAAAGGGGTCTTTTTATCCAGAGCGTCTCCGCCGTAAGAGAAGAACAGAGTGGGTATGCACAGCGTGGCGTCCTTTATGAATGCGTGGCTGGTGGGATCCCATGCGGTGTAGCCTCTGGCCTCAAAGGTGGGCCTGAGGCCGCCTGAGGGGAAGCTTGAGGCGTCAGGCTCGCTCATTATGAGCTCCTTGCCGGAAAACTCTATGATGGCACTGCCATCCCGGCCGCAGCCAAGGAAGCCCTCGTGCTTTTCTGCGGTAACGCCGGTGAGAGGCTGGAACCAGTGGGTGTAGTGGGTGGCGCCCTTTTCCAGCGCCCATGCCTTCATTGCGTCTGCCACTGCGTTTGCCACGTTTATGTCCAGTGGTTCTCCGGAGCGGATAGCGTCCTTGAGGGCGGCGTAAGCCTCGCCGCTCATGCGCTCCGACATGGCGCGGTCGCTGAACACCAGCTCGCCGAAGCTTTCAGTCAGATTGTCCATAATAATTCCCCGCTATATAATAAAAATTTATTGCAAAAAGCAGCAAAGCCATAATGACTTAGTCTATATTCACGCAGGGTAAAAGTCAAATAAAAAATGCCGTTGTGAACGGCATTTTTTGCTTCGGCTATATGAGGAGCCCCCGCAGCTTGTATACGGCTACCGCTATGCTTTCCCGCATGTAGTTGTTGAGCTTGGTGTACCATACGTCCTTTGCGCCATAGCCCTCAGCTTCAATGTCGTTCATTATGGCTACCCTCCCCGCCCGGTAAACGTGAAAGTTGGTGGTGACGAAGGCGGCGGAAGCGCCGGGGAAGCGCTGGTCAAGTATCGCCTTGGAGAATTTGAAGTTTTCCCATGTGCTGGTGGACTTATCCTCCGTTATTATGCGGCCTTCGTCTATGCCGTGGGCTGCAAGGTATAGCTTCATGGCCTCCGCCTCGCTTATATTTTCGCCGTCACCCTTGCCGCCGGATACTATCACCGTGGTATTTGGGCTGTGTTCCAGATACTCAAGCGCGGCGTCCAGCCTGAGCTTGAGGGTGAGGGATACCCGCTCACCGCGCACTGCGCAGCCCAGCACGATGAGTACGTCCTTGCCGTAATCCGCCTTTTTGTGGGCGGCAGAGCCCAGCATTGCCCCCATGCAGCAGAAAAATACCACGGCTGCCGAATAGCAGGCTATGAGCAGCACCTTTGCGATATGCCCCGCAGGGGTGCGGAACCAGGGCATGAAGAACCTTTTAAACAGGCCTATGAGCAGCAGCGGCACGCCCATTATTGCGGGAAGGGCGGTGCCGAGGTTGCCGTTGCATACGGTGGAGAGCCAGATTGTGTCCATCGTCATAAGACCGCCGGCTATTATAAGAAGGTAGTACATATATGCGCCTCCTTAAAGATCATATTGAAGTCCTCAATTAAATATATCACTGAACAGCGCGTAACAAAATAAAACAAACTGTAAAAGCATGGCAAAAAGACTGCGCCTTATTTGTAATGAAGCGTAGTTTATGCTATACTGCAATAGTATATAATTATAAGTATAATGCCCTTTTGCCGGGCTTATGGAGGAAAATAATGGGATTCTTGGATAAACTGCTGGGCAGCACCTCGGAGGCGCAGGTTAAAAAGCTCATGCCCATGGTAAAAAGGATAAACGAGCTGGAGGGAAGCATGGAGGCCCTTACGGACAAGGAGCTTCGGGCCAAGACAGATGAATTCAGGGCGCGCCTGAATAACGGCGAGACTGAGGATGACCTGCTGCCGGAGGCATTCGCCGTAGTCCGCGAGGCCGCAAAGCGCACCATAGGCCAGCGGCATTACGACGTACAGCTTCTGGGCGGCATAGTGCTGCATCAGGGCCGCATAGCCGAGATGAAGACGGGCGAGGGCAAGACCATAACCGAGACGCTGCCCGCCTATCTGAACGCCCTCTCCGGACACGGCGTGCATATAGTCACCGTGAACGACTACCTGGCGGAGCGCGACGCCCAGTGGATGGGCAAGATATATAAGTTCCTCGGCATGACCGTGGGCTGCATAATACACGAAAAGGACAACGACGAGCGGCGGGAGGCCTACGCCTGCGACATCACCTACGGCACCAACAACGAGTTCGGCTTTGACTATCTCCGGGACAACATGGTGGTTTACAAATCCCAGATGGTGCAGCGGGAGCTCAACTACGCCATAGTGGACGAGGTGGACTCCATACTGATCGATGAGGCCCGCACCCCTCTTATCATATCCGGCCACGGCGAGGAATCCACGGATATGTACGAGAAGGCGGATAGATTCGTATGCCGTCTGGAGCGGGGCGAGAATATCGTCAAGCTCAGCAAGTCCGATCAGCTCATGGGCGTGGAGCAGCCTGAATCCGGCGACTATATGGCGGACATAAAGGCGCGCACCGTAGCCCTTACCGCCCGGGGCATGGAGAAGGCCGAGAGGTTCTTCGGCATAGACGACATATCAAAGCAGGAGTATTCCGAGCTTAACCACCACATACAGCAGGCGCTCAAGGCCCACGCCCTGTTTGAAAGGGATAAGGACTACGTAGTGCAGGACGGCAAGGTGCTCATAGTGGATGAGTTCACCGGACGTCTCATGCTGGGCAGGCGGTACAGCGACGGGCTGCATCAGGCCCTCGAAGCAAAGGAAGGCGTAAAGGTAGAGCGGGAGAACCGCACCCTTGCCACCATAACCTTCCAGAACTATTTCCGCATGTTCAAGAAGCTGGCGGGCATGACCGGCACCGCCAAGACGGAGGAACAGGAGTTTCAGGCGATATACGACCTTGACGTGGTGGAGATACCCACAAATAAGCCCCTCGCCAGGAAGGACCTCAACGATATCGTATATACCAACCAGAAGGCCAAGTTTAACGCCGTGGTGAACGAGATAGTGGAAGTCCACAAGACAGGTAGGCCTATCCTCGTTGGAACCATATCCGTCGAAAAGAGCGAAATGCTTTCCCATATGCTGGACATGAGGGGGATAAAGCATGAGGTGCTGAACGCCAAGCTCCACGCCCGGGAGGCGCAGATAGTGGCCCAGGCCGGTAAATACGGCAACGTGACCATAGCCACCAACATGGCCGGCCGAGGTACCGATATACTGCTGGGCGGCAACCCGGATTTCCTTGCACGCCAGGAGCTGCTCCGGGAAGGCATGGAGGAGAGCATGGTGGAGGAGGCGACCGGACACGCCGACACGGACGATGAGGAAATACTGGCTGCCCGGGGCAGGTATGCCGACGCATACGCCAGATATAAGGCAGATACCGACGCCGAGCATGAGCAGGTGGTAGCCGTGGGCGGCCTGCATATAATAGGCACGGAGCGCCACGAATCCCGCCGTATAGACAACCAGCTCCGCGGCCGCGCCGGCCGTCAGGGAGACCCCGGCTCAACGAGGTTCTATGTATCCATGGAGGACGACCTGATGCAGCGCTTCGGCGGCGAGCGGGTACGGGACCTCATGCAGAAGATAAGCCCCGATGAAGATATCCCCATAGAGGCGGGGATACTTACCAAGCAGATCGAAGCGGCGCAGAAGAGGGTAGAGAGCTATAACTTCGACATCCGCAAGAACGTGCTCCAGTACGACGACGTAATGAACCGCCAGAGGGAGATAATCTACGGCCAGCGCCGCAGGGTGCTCATGGGCGAGGACATACACGATTCCATAATGGAGATGGTGGACGAGACGGTAAGCCTCCGCTGCGCCCAGTACTGCCCCGGCTCCCACCCCAGCTCCGAATGGGATATGGAGGGCCTCCGCACGGAGATACTTAACATAACCGCAATGGACTGCGGCAGGGATATAGCCGGAATCACCGATGCAGAGAAGCTTCAGTCCGCAGTAAAGGACTTTGCCCATAAGGCGTACCGGATCAAGGAAGACGGCCTTATGCAGGCCGCGGCGCAGCTCGGCGTGGAGGCGGATATGCGGGAGCTTGAGCGCGTTGTGCTGCTTCGGGCGGTAGATGAGCACTGGATGGATCATATCGACGCCATGGATCAGCTGCGCCAGGGAATATCCCTGCAGGCCATAGGCCAGAAGGATCCGGTCATCGCCTACCGCAACGCGGGCTTCGATATGTTCGACGAGATGGTGCAGGGCATAAGGGAGCGCACCGTCCGCAACCTCTACCATGTGGTGATCTCCGCCGGCGCTCCTCAGCGGCAGCAGGTAGCCAAGCCCGTTGAAACAAAGGGCGACGCCCCCGCACGCCCCAAGCGCATAGAGGGAAAGATAAGCCGCAACGCCCCCTGCCCCTGCGGCAGCGGCAAGAAGTATAAGCAGTGCTGCGGAAAGGATAAGTAGATCAGGGAAGCGCACAGGAAGCTTAAAATACTATACCATCAGTTGACAAGAGCCCACAAGCCCTAAAGGTTTGTTTTGGGGCGCTCCTGCGTTCTCGTCGCTTGAATTACCTCCAGTAGTACTGCGCTCCTCGGCCTTGGATCGCCCTCAAAGCAAACTCTTTAGGGTCTTTGAGTTTTAGAAGTCAAAGAGTATGGCAGAACAAGGAGGACGAGTGCAGAAATACTGGATGTATTTCAAATGAGGACGACGCGGTTATGCCGGGAAGAAGCCCATACTGGGCGTGCCGGGCTACCCGGTATCCGGCATACTGGTGCTGGAGGAACTGCTAAAGCCCCTGATACTCAAATGGTATAATCATGGAGGATATCGGGAGGAGAATGTCAGCGCAGTGCTTTCGCGCCCCGTGGTATCCGGGCTGAAATACAGGGAATTCGTGCGGGTAAGGCTGGGAAAGGTGGGGGATAAGCTGGTTGCCTCCCCTCTTAACCGGGGGAGCGGCGTTGTGACGTCGTTCGTGAAAGCGGACGGTATATTGGATATACCTCAGGGCAAGGAAGGCTGCGAGGCAGGAGAAACGGTGACTGTACGCCTGCTGAGGAGAAAAAGCGATATTGAGCATACTCTGGTAGTAACGGGCAGCCACGATCCGCTGCTTGATGAGCTGGGCGACATGCTGCACGCCTCAGATTCCAGCCTGTACATGAGCTCATCGCACGTGGGCTCTATGGGGGGCATAATGGCAGTGCGGCGTAGAGAGGCGCATATGGCCGGCATACATCTTCTCAACGAGAACGACGGCACATATAACCGGTCGGCTGTGAACAAGTATTTCCCGCAGGGCGGAGTGCGCCTTGTGGAATGCGTGGGGAGGACTCAGGGCTTGATGGTACAAAAGGGCAGCCCGAAGGGAATACGGAGCATAGGCGACCTTACTGCTCCCGGCGTACGCTATGTGAACCGCCAGAAAGGCTCAGGTACGCGCATCCTGACAGACCATCTTTGCAGAAAAGAGGGCATAGATACGGAAAAGATATACGGCTACGGCAGGGAGGAGCTAACCCATACATCTGTGGCGGCGCAAATAGCCATGGGCACTGCGGACGCAGGTATGGGCATATATTCCGCCGCAAAGCTGTATGGGCTCGACTTTATACCCGTATGCACGGAGCAATACGATCTGTTGATACCGGACTGCGCATGGGATACCACCATGGTGCAAAAGCTCATAGAGATACTTTCGGGACCGGAGTTTACCCGAAGGATAGAAAAAATGGGCGGCTATACCATAGACAGGCCGGGCAGAGTCAGAAGCATAAAATGACGCCTGATATGGATCACATTGGTGCGGAGAGAAAAGCAATGAGACAACTAAAATAGTGGCGCTCAGCCACTTTTTCCACAGTCTGTCATACTTCAAGAGGTTTAAAACCGGAGAGGTATACGGCCCGGCATTCCCGGGTCTTTATGGCCTCCACAAGTTCGGGTACGGTGGTGAAATATCCTTGTATTTCAGTGGCGTAAATGCCGACCTGCACCGTGCTGTGGGCATCGCTGGCGCCGAACTGCTTGAGGCCTGTCTTTATGCAGGTATCCAGAGCCTTACGGTTCTCAAGGGGCGTGGTGCTGCCGTTGAGCACTTCTACGCCTGTCATGCCTTTTAGCGTGAACAGCATATCCCCAAGGCCGCGGCTGTTGGCCCGGTAAGGGTGGGCGGATATGCATATGCCGCCGCGTGCGGTGACGTAATCTATGAATTCCTGCGCCATAAGGTGGGGCTCTGGAAGCCGGTCAATGCCGAAGGCCACGATATCCCCTTCGCAGGCAAGGTACTCCACGCCAACAAATATAGGGTAATTTTCCTGTTCAGCTATTTTTGCGGCATATTGTGTAAGTCCCATCTGGTCATGATCGGTAATACATATGCCGTCGAGACCCTTGCGCCTTGCTTCCGAAACAAGCTCAAGCAGGTTCATTCGGCTGTCGCCGGAAAATGTGCGTTCGTGAAGGTGAGTGTCTATTATCAAGGTGTTTTTCTCCCATACATAAAGGTGCCCTCATGGCGGACACATTAATATTAGCAGACTGGCGAATATACAGTACAACACAAAAAAACGATAATATCAACGATGATATCGAAATACGAGATAACGGCTCAGCCGTAGACAATTCCAAATCAGAAAGCATTTCTTAATGGACTCTGTTTTAATTAGCATTTACCGGTTTTGCCGATGCGAAGGCATCTGAGCGGGCCGGTTTTTATATGAGCATATCCTGCGGCGCCTGACATGATAAAAAGGGGGAAGGATATAACAGCCGTACTGGGCTTTTAGCGTACGGAGCGGTATTATGCTTCGCTGACATATACTTTGAGGTACTTTATAAACCTCTTTGCTGCAGGGGACAGTATGCGGGATGCGGGATAGGCCACGCCCAGCTCCGCGTATTCCGGCGGGTCAAGGGGTAAGAGAACGGTATTGGCGGTGCGCCCAGAGGTGGCAAGCTCGTTGAAAAGGCCTATACCGAGCCCTGCTGCTATCATGGCTATCGCAGCGTGGTCCTCGCCGGTGGAATAGCTTATGCTTGGATTTATACCGTGGCGATTAAGTACCTTCATGCTGTCGTAATCATACCCGTCGGCAGGCATTATGAAAGGCTCGTCCCTGAAGGAAGCTATGGGGAAGCTGTTAAGCTTTGCCATCGGATGCCCGGAGGCAAGCACCGCCACCATGCGGTCACGCTTCAATGGTATCCATTGGCATTCACCGTCCGGCGGGTAGCTGAACAGGCAAAAATCCGCCAGCTGCTCGCACAGCAGCTGGTCTAGCTTCTGGTGTACGCCTTCTATTACAGCATTGTCCAAACAGATGATTGCATGCAATTTCTGCTTTCTGTTCCGGTGCCCATATCCGATTCTTCTGTTCCTTTTTCACGCTCATCACCTCCAAGTTGATTTTAACATAAAAAATAAGGTAGACATCATGATGGTTTATCATGTGTCTACCTTTATATTATAGCTTTACAAAGCGGGGGGATTTTTATTTGCCAAAGAAGAAGGGCATTATCTCGTTTATTATGCGGCCGTTCCAGTAGCTGAAATCGTGCACGCCGTCGCCCTCGGTATAGGTGAAGTCTAAGCCAAGCGACTGGGCTTTTTTGCGCCATTCCTGGCTGAACGCATAAATGAAATCCTGTTTGCCGATAGTGTGATACATGGGAGGCACGTATTTGCCTGCGGCCTTGCGCGCTGCTGCCTTATCCAGAAGAGCCAGCATGTCGTTGTCGCCGTCCTTCATATCCGGCCAGTCGGACAGGGAAGTATGTATGGTGAATATGCTGCCGTTTTCAAAGGCATTTATGAATCCAGCCATATCCATACAGCCTGACAGGGAGGCTATTTTGCAGTATCTGTCGGGGTTCATGAGGCCGATCTTGACCGCACCGAAACCGCCCAGGGAGTAGCCCATTATGTAGCGGTCCCTGGCATCGGTGGAGGCGTGAAATGTAGCCTCTATCATGGCGGGCAGTTCTTCGGATATATAGGTGTAGTATTTTGCTCCATAGGGTGTGTCATTGTAACAGCTCAGTGCTGCATCGGGCATTACTGCAATAAAGCCGTACTGGCAGCAGAGCTGTTCCATGTCGGCGCGCTGTATCCATTCAAAGCCGTCGCCGCCTGCACCGTGCAGCATATATACTACCGGCCAGCGCTTTTCGGGGTCGTATTTGTCTTTGCGCTGCATCATTTCGCCAAGGGTAGGGGTAGGATAAGCAACCCAGACACTGGCCTTCATTGCGAGACAACGGGAAGTGAAGTTGATGTTCATTATGGCCATAACGGCAAGCCCTCCTTTTTACTTTGATAGAATTATAACTCCCCAAAAACCTATAGTAAAGACAAATATACTAAAAACAAAACATTCTAAAAATAGAATTTACCTAAATTGCCAGATCTTCGGCATACCGGAAACACTGTTGCAAGCAAAAAATAAAAATTGAAGTAGAATTATAAAAGTTGCTATTGAAAAATTCGATGTAAGGTATTATATTATAAATAGAACATAGGTCAAAATAATAACGAGATTCCAAAGGTATTTTATAATTTGAATAGGAGGAATAAAAGTGAATCCACTGGATTATGTAAAAAAGACGCCTTACGAGCTGTATATTGACGGCAAGTATGTACCCGCTGAAAAGGGCAAAGTGGTGGATGTTATCAACCCCGCTAACAATGAACCGTTTGCTCAGGTATATCGGGGCACTGTGGAGGACGCGGAGAAGGCGGTGCAGGCTGCCCGAAAGGCGTTTGACGAAGGCCCCTGGGGCCGCACTGCTGCCCGTGACCGCGCCAGGATACTTGCCAAGGCCGCACAGATAATGGAACGCCGGGGAGAGGAATTTGCAGTACTCGAGTCGCTCGAATGCGGCTATCATTACGGGTCCGCACGCTACTATTGCGTGCCAATGGCAGTGGATTCCTTTAATCTGTTCGCCGGAAAGGCAAGGGATATTGAAGGCAAAGTCGTTCCTTCCGATTATGGCACGCTGAACTACGTTACATGGAACCCGGTTGGCGTAGTAGCCGAGATACTGCCCTGGAACGGGCCTTATCTCATGGGCTGCCAGAAAATAAACGCTATACTGGCCGCAGGCAATACCTGCATTATCAAGCCCCCATCCTGGGGAGTGCTGGCTCTGCTGCAGCTGGCTGGCGTATATGAAGAAGCCGGTCTGCCCGCAGGCGTATTCAATGTAGTTACCGGCTCCGGCTCAGAAGTCGGCGCGTATCTCACCAAGCATCCCATGGTAGACATGGTCGCCATGACAGGAGGAATTGAGACCGGCCGCGAGGTGATACACAACTCTGCCGAGCGCGTAAAGGATATTGCCCTTGAACTGGGCGGCAAGAGCCCTGCAATCTTCTTTGACGACGTAAACGTAAAGGACGCCGCCAAGTGGGCCGTCTGGGGCTTCACCAACCATTCTGGTCAGGTCTGCGTTTCAGGTACCCGTGTGCTTGTACAGCGCAGCATCTACGATGAGTTTGTAGAGGAAATGAAAAAGTTTATCGCTGAGAAGTATGTTGCGGGCGATACTTTCGATTTTAACTCCAACCTGGATCCCCTCATTTCCAAGTCCCATGCTGCAAAGGTATGGAGCTATATAGAGAAGGGCAAGGAAGAGGGCGCGAGGCTGGTCTGCGGCGGCGAGCACTACACCGACCCTGTGCTTGCAAAGGGCAATTACGTTCCGGTGACTCTGTTTGCCGATGTAACTCCCGATATGACCATATATCAGGAAGAGATATTCGGGCCTGTGGGCTGTGTTACTCCCTTTGACACCGAGGAAGAAGCCGTCGCTCTTGCAAACGGTACCTCCTACGGCCTTGCGGGCGCCGTATATACCAACGATCTCAAGCGCGGCATCCGCGTTGCCAACAGCATAAAGGGCGGGCAGATCTATGTTAACCACTACTTCAGCAAGGGTATGATAGAGTCTCCCGGCACTGGGTGGAAGGAAAGCGGTCTGGGCGTTGCGGGTATGCAGAAGTACATGATTTCCAAAACTGTATTCGTGGAAACCATTGACGGAACCCTTCCTCCTGTGTGATACTGTTAATAATTATTAAAGTATCACTCAAGGGGTAAATATAATGCCTAAAAAAGAACAAGATTTTTCCAGGGAAAACGATAGTACGGTAGGCGCTAAGATACGTGCCCTGAGAAGAATCCGCGGCCTGTCGCTGCAGCAGATGTCACAGGAAACGGGAATGAGCTATTCATACCTTTCGGGTCTGGAGAATGGCAAGCATTCAGTGTCCATAACCAATCTGCAGCGCATCGCAAAGTATTTTGGTGTCGACATGGTGTACTTCCTTATGCCCAGCGGCGCAGTGCCGAAGGTATTCCGTAAGGAAGAGCTCTTCAGAGGGAATAATGCCTTTGCCGACATAGCCTACCGGGTAATAACCCCCGAAAAGACCAGTAATCTTCAGGTAAGCTATGTCTACCTGCCCCCCGATGAACCCAGCGAGCGGCATATCCACAAGCACGGCAAGGGGCAGGAGATGCTGATTACTTTGGACGGCTGCGTCTGTGTCATGGTAGAGGAAGAGCGGTACAGGATTGAGCAAGGCGACTGTATAGTGTTCGATGCAAATATTGAGCATGTTATGTATACAGAAGAACAACCGGCAACATTTGTGATAATATCCAGTCCGCCATACGGGCAAAACATTCTTCCTACACATGAATAAGCTGAAAAGCGGGGGGCTGAAAGCTCTCCGCTTTATATTTTTAGCATGGCTGCGATTTTTGAATAAATCTTACAAAATTTTTAACCAAGATAAGAAAGGACTCCTGACACAAAATGAGTTTGAAGGCGGTACACTATATCAACCAGTTCTATGCCGGAATAGGTGGCGAAACCATGGCGGACACCGGCTTTGGCATACTGGAAGAGAAAAAAGGGCCTGCTCTGGGCCTTGAGCAGCTTTGGAATGGAGAGATGACCATATCCAAGGTAGTATATTGCGGCGATAATTACGTAAACACCGATGAAAACTATGGTGAGGTCAAGGAAAAGCTGGCAAAGGTAATTCGAGAGGAAAAACCGGACGTATTTATCGCGGGTCCCGCATTTAATGCCGGCCGCTACGGCGTTGCCTGCGCCAAGGTATGCGATTACGTTCGCAGCGAGCTTGGAGTACCCAGCGTTACCTGTATGTGGCATGAGAACCCTGCCATAGACATGTACGTGGAAAACAACTATATCGTACCCAGCACAGAGACTGCTGTAGGTATGCGCAAGACTCTGCCTGCGCTTGCAAAGCTTGCCCTTAAGCTTGCCAGGAAGGAAAAGATAGGTACCGCCCACGCCGAGGGATACCTGCCTACCGGCCACCGCTATAATGAATATTCCGATAAGTCCGGCGCAGAACGCGTCGTGGATATGCTCGTGGCGAGGCTGTATAACAAGAAGTTTGAGACAGAGGTGCCCCTCAGGAGCTTTGAGGTAATACCCCCTGCCGCAAAGATAAAGGACATAAGCAAGGCTACCATAGCCCTGTTTACCACTGGCGGTCTGGTCCCTGTGGGCAACCCGGACAAGATCAAGCAGGCGTTTGCCGTAAGCTTTGGTATTTATGATATGACCGGCCTCGACGCTCTTAAGAAGGGCGTGTATGAATCAATACACGGCGGATACGATACTACCGCCGCCAGCGCCGATCCTCATCGTCTGGTACCTCTTGATGCTCTTCTCGATTGCAAGAAGGAAGGCAAAATTGGAGATATATACAAGTTCTTCGGTGCTACCTGCGGTGTCGGCACAAACATCGGCAGCAGCCAGGAGATGGGCAAGAAGTGGGCAAATATGCTTAAGGATGCCAAGGTGGATGCTTGTCTGCTGACCTCTACCTGAGGAACCTGTACTCGTTGCTGCGCAACGATATCAAAAGAGCTTGACAGAGCAGGCATACCTAATGTACACATAACTGCGTTTACCACCATAGCCAAGAGCGTTGGTGCGAACCGCATAGTATTTGGCGGCGAATTTACCGCCCCAGCCGGCAATCCCGATCTGCCCATAGACAGAGAAAAGGTTTACCGCCGCAAGATCATCGACAAGGCGTTGGAAGTCCTGCAGATGGACATCACCGCACCCACGGTATTTACTGTGGACGAGAGCAAGGAGGACTAAGCAATGATAGATATGAAGCTTACCCGTCAGTATTTTGACGTTAAGGATGTTCGCTTTGGCGATAAGTGCGCATTGGAAAACGGTGTGCTTACCGTAAACGAAGCCGAGCTTCAGGCGCTGACCGCCGACCTCTGCAAGGCTGTGAAGGGCTATCATCTCGAGATAACCAAGCCGGGTGAAAATGCACGCATCATACACGTTCTGGACACGATAGCCCCCATGGTAAAAATAGAGGGTGAGGGCGTACAGTACTCAGGATTTTTCAGCACCCCTTATACCGTAGGCCGCGGCGTCACCAACATGCTGTCCGGCTTTGCCGTAATAGAGAGTGCGGCCCTTCCATGGGATGAGTCCAACGCTTCCAGCGGCCTGCTGTATCCCCGCGACGCCATAATTGAACTCAGCGGTTTCTATGCGGGCTATACGCCTTTTTCCAAGACAAACAATCTGGTCATAATATACGACCTGAACGAGGGCAAATCCTCTATCGAGTACGATAACGATATTCGCCTTATTGCCATCAGAATATCCAATTATCTGGCGGAGCTCACACGCAGCATGACTCCCGACAGGACGGAGGAGTTCTCTACTGAGGAAGAGCATCCGGAGTTGCCCGGGGTAGTGATGGTATGGCAGTGCCAGAACCAGGGACCGTATGCGGATACAATGCTCTATGGAATGCCCATAGACGATATGGTTCCCACTGTGCTGCATCCCAATGAGATGCTGGACGGCTGTGTGGTAAGCGGCAACTATGTGTGGCCCGCCTTTAAGGTACCCACCTATCTGCATGTTAACCATCCGGTGCTGTTGGAACTGTACAGGCGACACGGCAAGGACATAAACTTCAAGGGCGTAATATTCTGCCGCAGCCACAATCCCAGCACATGGCATAAGCAGCGCTGTGCAAGCCACGTGGTAAAGCTTGCTCAGATGCTGGATGCAAAAGGCCTGGTAATGGTATGGGAAGGCGGCGGCAACGCCTGCACCGACGGCATGCTTACAATACAGACCGCTGAGCGCCACGGTATCCGCACCGCCGGCATCACCTTCGAATTCGGCGGCAAGGACGGCACAGAGGGCATACTGCTGGTTGATGATGTACCCGAAGCTACAGCTATGTGCAGCGGAGGTTCAATTGAGAAGACCGTACACCTTTCTGCTGTGGACAGGGCAGTAGGCGGAGATACCTTCAGGCTCAATAAGGAATCCGGCGGCTTCTTCCCTCCCGCCAAAGGCGAACTCACACTTGAGCAGACTACCCACCTTTATCTCGGCGGCAACCAGTGTGCATACAGCAAGATATACGGGGCGGCCTATTAAAAAAAGATTTTAAAAATACTAATACGATACGAAAGGAAAAGAATTATGAAGCGCAGAATGAATAATTTCTTTAAAAAGGACGGCAAGTCCTTCGTGTTGGCTATGGATCACGCAGCGATGATGCCTTCTCCCGATTTGAAGGATCCGGGACATGTTATCCGCGAGGCTGTGGCCGGTGGTGCTGACGGATTTCTGACTACCTATGGTATTATTAAGGCATTCCAGAATGATTTCGGCAATGCCGGTATTATAATGCGTGCGGACGGAGGAATTTCTGCACTCCGCAAACCTATGAATCCCCTTAGCCTGCTGTACACCCCCGAGGATGCGGTGCGCGTAGGCGCCGATGCCATGCTGTGCATGGGTTATCCGGGCTCTACCGACAATGAGCACACCCTGGAGTACCTTGCTAACCTCTGTGCCGAGGCTGAAAAGCTCAACATTCCGGTAGGCGCCGAGATGCTGCCTTACGGCTTTGAAAAGCACGAGGGCATTGATACCCGTTCTGTTGAGAATATGAGCTTTGCCTGCAGGCAGGGCGCAGAGCTGGGCGCTGATTTTATCAAGGCTGAGTTCGTTGGGGGCGAGCGTTTCCGCGAGGTCGTTGACAGCTGCTACGCGCCCATACTGGTTCTGGGCGGCGGCAAGGCCAAGAGCGAGGAGGAGATATTCGCCAACATTCGCGGCGCTCTGGACGCTGGCGCAAAGGGTATTATAATGGGCCGAAATATCTACCGTCATGAGAATATAGCCGCCGTTTGCGCGGCCATTGCCGCGATAGTGCATGACGATGCCACCGTTGACGAGGCCATGAAGATGCTTAAATAACCGGAGGTAAAAGATATGTCTATTCAAATTAAGACTATCGCCGTAACCGGCGAAAAACAGACCGAGATAATGAACCTGACCACCCCGGATCTTCGCAACGGCGAAGCATTGATAAAGGTACATGCCGTAGCGCTCTGCACCCTTGAGCAGCGCATATTCAGGGGTGAAGTAAAGATGCCTCTGCCATGCACCGGCGGCCACGAGGTATCAGGCGAGATAGTTGCTCTGGGCGATGGCGTGAACAAGAAAATGTGGGCGCCAGGAGACCGCGTTGCCGTACGTCTGCTTTACAACTGCGGCGAGTGCTATTACTGCCGTACCGGACATGCTAATCTCTGCGAAAGGGCGCAGAAAAAGCCCGTACGCGAGGGACTGCTTATAGGACCCGGCGGCCTTTGCGATTACGTTATAGTAAATACCGGTTATCTCTTTAAGATACCCGACACTCTGAGCTATGAAGAAGCCAGCCTGACCGAGCCTCTTGCATGTGTGGTGCATAGCGTCACCAAGGCTAACATTCAGCTGGGTGAAGACGTGGTAGTAATAGGCGGCGGCATAATGGGTCAGTATCACGTAATGCTGGCGAAGCGCAGGGGTGCAAGGGTCATAATGAGTGAGGTAGACGAGAGCCGCCGCGCTCTGGCCCGGAAGCTGGGAGCCGACATTACTTTCAACCCCATGGAGAAGGATCCTGTTGAGTACGTAAAGAGCCTTACCGAGGGCCGTGGTGCAGACGTGGTGTTCAACACTACCGCCATACCTTCCGTGGTACCTCAGGCTATCGCCATGACAGGCAAGGCCGGCCGCATGATACAGTACAGTTCCATGCATCCCGATGCCCCGGCGCCGGTAAGCCCCCAGATGCTGCATGGCAATGAGCCCATACTCACCGGCTCCATCAGCCCCGACGTGCACGACTTTTTTACCGCTAACCGTCTGCTTTCCGGCGGCATAATAGACTGCAAGCCGCTTATTGCAAAGAAGTTCCCCTTCGAGCAGGCACAGCAGGCCTTTGAGGCGGCGATTGTGCCCGGCACCTTCAGGGTAATAATAACAGACTGATATGGTCCGGACTTCTCCGTACAGGGCTGGTAGCCCTGTACGGAGATACTGTAAATAGAATTTACTTAAAATTTGCTGGCGCAAAGCATCAACTGGGATAGCCGAGGAAATAATGCTGATGTACCTGCATTGGTTATTATATAAGATTGATATTGACAAAAACGATGCTAAATATTAAACTATATCATAAATAAAATGTTCGATTAAGTGAATTACCAGTAAAAATGAATTAGGTTTTGGGATGCCCAGGTCCCGAAAAATCAATAAAAACACATTATTTAGGAGGACTCTATGGAAAACAAAGATAGTGGTAAGCTTGGCCTTGTAGCTTGCATTGCTATACTTACCGGCGGCTGCATCGGCAGCGCGATTTTCTCACTCTCCGGCATGACTATGTACTATGCCGGTCCCGCGGCTATAATTACATGGATAGTTGCAGCTATAATACTTGGCTGCTATGGCGTTCAGGTGGCAGAACTGTCCGTAAGATACCCCCATTCCGGCGGCGTTTATGTATTCCCCGCAAAGTCCCTCGGCAAGTTCTGGGGCTATCTTGCGGCATGGGGATACATAATCTCCAACTTCATCGCGGTAGCGTTCTCCGCGATCTATGTAGCCACCTATCTGGGTGTTGGCTTCGAGGCTCTTTCAGGCCTTCAGATCCCCCTCGCGCTGGCCTCCATACTGTTCTGCGTCATACTCAACCTCAGAAAGATCACTGACGCGGGCAAGTTCAATAACATCCTGGTTGGCCTGCTCATTATCACCATGCTGGCGTTCGGCATTATCGCTCTGTCTCACAGCAACTTCAACTGGGGCAACTATGCTAACTTCTTTGAGGGCGGCATGGGCAAGACCGGCTGGATACAGGCTATCCCCAACGCCATGGTCGCTTACGGCTCCGTTGTTGCCATAGCGTTCATGGTAGGCCAGGTAAAGGATCCTAACCGCACCGTTCCCAAGTCCATGGCTATAGCTTTGATAATCGTTGTAGCTCTGTACCTGCTGATGATCATCGGTACCATGGGTCATATAACCACCCAGTTCCTGGTAGAGAACCCCGGTATGCGCTTTATCCCCATGTTCGCGGCTGCCTGGACATCTATGACCAACGTGCCCTGGCTTTCCAAGCTGATTTCCGTCTCCGCATTCCTGGCCCTCATCACCACCATGCTGGTGGTTCAGAACCTGAACGCGCTGACGATACAGGCCATGGCCGAGGACGGCGCCCTGCCCAAGGCATTTGCAAAGACCAATAAGAACGGCGCTCCCTCCGTGGGCATCATAGTGTCCGCCGTCATAGCGGCCGCCTTGAGCTGCCAGCCCTCCTGGACTGAGCTTCTGGTCAACCTCGGCTCCATAGCCGCGGCGTTTACCATCGTTATAGTGTGCTACTCCCTGATCAAGTCCAGGCAGCAGATCCCCTATATTGAGGGTAACTATAAGGCTCCCGGCGGAAACGCTCTGAGCTGGATCACCATAATCGTGATCGTAGCGAGCTACATACCCGCCATATTCAACGGCGGCGCGCAGATGTGGATATTCACTGCCATCATCTACATCGTAGGTATACTGATTTACTTCCTTTACTCCAAGAAGCATCTCGCTGAATAAGCCGATATAGTTGTTTGAATTGAGACGTAAAGTCCTGCGGCAGTGCATCGCTGCCGCAGGTATGTCTCGAGACCGGAGGAAACTTACAATGAAGCATGTATTGGATTTTTGCGGTGGTACGAAGGACGGTACCTGTGTGGCTTTTGGACATTTTGACGGTATCCACCTTGGCCACAGGGCAGTTATAGAAAAGGTCTGTGCCCATGAGTGGCTTGTACCTGTGATAGTAAGCGCAGACGAGACATTTAAGCCCGTTATATATACCGAGCGCGAAAAGGAAGAACTCCTTAAAGAAACCGGCGTGGAAATAATGGTTTCGATAAACGCCCGGGATTATGATTCCATGACCGCAGACGAGCTTTGCAGTGCCGTTGCCGGAAAGCTCAACGCAAAGGTGGTAGTAGCCGGAGAGAATATCTGCTTTGGCTCCGATAATAAGGGTATCGCAGAGCTTAAGGCCCTCGGTGAAAAGTACGGCTTTGAGGTTGAGTCTGTTCCCGTCGTTTATCACAATGGCGAAGAAGTATCCACAGCAGCTGTAATGAAGGCAATTGAGGATAAGGATTTTAATAAGATGTCCGAACTCCTTGGTCATGTATATATTATGATGGGAAGGGTCGTCCACGGTAAGGCGGCCGGGCGCAAGCACGGAATGCCTACGGCTAACCTGGGCGTAGCGGCTAATAAGCTGTTTCCTCCTCACGGCGTATATGGCACGCTTTCCATAATAGATGGCAGGTATTACAGGGGCATGACTAACATAGGTCTGCGTCCCTCAGATGACGATATACCCATTGCCACTATAGAGACATTTATACTGAACTTTGACCAGGATATATACGAAAAGGATGTACTGCTTCAGGTTTATGCCTATATCCGCGGAGTGAAGAAATTCTCCGGTGGTCTGGATGAAGTCCGCAAGCAGATCGACAAGGATATTCAGGACGTTAAGTCTTATATGGACGAAGTAGTACGTAAGCTTGGCATTTGATTCGAGAACCTACTTTTCATAACTATTTTTAACGAGAGAGACAGACGGGCTAAGGCCCGTCTGTCTCAGTCTGTCAAAAAACCCCAGGGTTGATAAGGGGCCGCAGCCCCTTATGTTTAATCCGGC
>OLSK01000550.1_pt1 | contig 32956 bp, 35 predicted proteins | sample 1672781 | NCBI WGS metagenome assembly OLSK01 (sample SAMEA3136723, study PRJEB25190) | human gut metagenome | biome: human gut; feature: human-associated habitat; material: faeces | place: Austria | collected 2013 | reverse complement strand
TTTATTACTATAACCTTATATCTTTCCATTATTAACCTTTACTAACATTTCTTTATTGTTTATTTCAATTACATAATAATACTTAGTAATATTATTTATATTTAGATAGTTTTTTATATATACAAAAAGCAATCTGTTATCATCGGGGAAAAATTCAGAAAAGAGACATAAACTATTTGTTAATCAATAAAAAAAAGTATAAGCAAACAAACCTTATAATTTCTATATTATGGCTACTTTGTATTCTTTAAAAATAGAAAATTTTAGATGTATAGACAAGTTTGAACATATATTTAAGAATGGAATAACTTGTATAATTGGGCGGTGTGATTCTGGTAAAACTACAATTTTAGAAGCACTTTCTATGGTATTGTCATCCAATTGGAAATTATCTTTTTATGATTCGGATTTTTTTGAGCAAAATACGAAAAAGCCGATTTTGATAGAAGTAACAATGACAAATTTGGATGAAAAATTACAAACTAAACATTTGCTCTCATTGCGAGGAATAGATAAGATTGGACAAATTCGTGATGATATGGAAAGCGATGATGCCGAAAATTTTGAAACGGCATTAACAATTCGTTTGCAAGTTAATGATGATTTGGAGCCTAATTGGTATCTATATAGAGGTTCGGATGATACTTTAATTACAATATCTGCTTCAGATAGAGAAAAATGTGGGCTATTTTATATATCAGATTATTCAGAGCGACAGTTCTCTTTGTCACGAGGCAATCCATTATATACATTTTTCAAGCGTTTGCAAGAGGCTGAAGAAGACGCAAAAAAAGATACCGCTTTATTGAATATATTGCGAGATGCAAAAACCAAGATTGATAAAGCTGTATCTACAAAATTCAATGATTCCCTAAAGACTATAAAAAAACATACAATAAATTTAGGTGCTAATATTGGAGATGTAGAAGCTCTATTGGATCAGAAGGATTTTACTTTGAAAGAAAATAATGTTTGCTTACATGAGAATGCTATACCTTTACGCTTAAAAGGAAAAGGAACAAAAAGACTTTTGTCTATTGCAATACAAATGGTTAACACTTCACCTAATGGTATTATTTTAATAGATGAAATAGAACAGGGTTTAGAACCTGACAGAGTTAAACATTTAGTTAAGACGCTAAAAGGGTATTTCGGGTATCAATTCATTTTTACGACTCATTCATCCAATGTTGTAACTGAATTAGAAGCTACTGATTTATATATTATGAGAAATAAAGCAGAAGCTTTTCTAAAGATTCCAGCTACTATTGCAATGCAAAAATGCGTACGTCACAGTTCAGAGGCTTTATTTGCAAAAAAAATAATAATAGGCGAAGGTGCAACAGAAGTTGGCTTATGTAGAGCTTTAGATACCAATCGTATTGAGAAAGGCAAAGACAGTATGAGTTATTTAGGAGTTCAAATATTAGATGGAACAGGGAATACTGCTGTCGAATATGCGAAAACATTGAATGACTTAGGTTTTAAAATCGCTTTTCTTTGTGATTCTGATGAAACCAACACAAATACAAAAAAGCAAGCTCTGAAAGATATTGGAGTAGATATCTTCGATTGTGAAGATGGAAAAGCAATAGAAGAACAAATATTTGACAATCTTACATGGGTTGGAATAAGAAAATGTTTAAACTACTATATGTCAGAAAAAGAAATTGATTCTAAAGGTCTTTACGAGCAAATTTATCCAGATAAGCACAAAGAGTATAACGAAGATTGGTTGGAAAATGATACTACTGAATTGCGAACTTTATTCGGTAAAAAAGCTAAGAAAAAAGGATGGTATAAATCTGTAACATCTGGTGTAATGTTAGGTTCTGAAATATTTGCAAATATTGACAGTCTGAATGATAGCTCTCATATAAAACAAATGTTTAATAATTTATCAAATTGGATTGATAATGACTGATTTAAACTTATTTTTATCCCAATGTCAAAGTATGATTGTTGCTCCTGCTGGATATGGTAAAACTCATAGTATTGCAGAATGTATTAATATATGTTCCGGGCAGAAAACCTGTTTAATTTTAACTCATACCCATGCGGGGATAGCGTCATTAAAAGAAAAATTGCAATCTATTCAAAGTTCAAATAGTAATTATGAATTAGCTACAATTTGTGGTTTTACATTAAATATAGCTCAAGCCTATCATCAAGATAGAAAAGACTTTCCTGATATCGAAAATTCTCCTAATGATTACTATCGTTTTGCTATAGAAACTTCTATCAGAATATTAAAAGCGAAACCTATTTATAGTACATTGCAATTAAAATATTCCCATGTAATTGTTGATGAATATCAAGATTGTTCTATTTTACAACACAAGTTTATAAAAGTATTATCGCAATATATCCCTACGCATATATTAGGAGATCCATTACAAAGCATATTTAAGTTCGATGGGGCTTGTGCAGACTTGAATAATATAGAGCAAATGGAGGGTTTTTTCAATAATAAACAAACCCTTGAAACACCATGGAGATGGAAAAAGAACAAGTGTGAAGGATTGGGGAATGATTTAAAAAATATTCGAGAAAAATTAGAGAACAACAAAATCATAAATATAGATGAATATAAAAATATATCTACTTTATATGCAGACTCGGGAAGTTTATATCAACATGGGACACTTTATTCAAAATTGTTATGGAGGGAAATTTTTAATAATCAAAGTCTATTGGTAATTCATCCGAAGTCTGAATCTAAAAATTTTAGGCTGAAAATAATTAAATCATATCCAAAACTTAGATTGATTGAAGCTCTTGACGATAAGGATTTCTATACTTATTCATCTGCTTTTGATTCAGCAAATAAAAAAAATATATTGGCTTTAATATTAAGACTTAGTAGAAAAGTGTTCAAAAAAACAGTAATTGATAACTGGTTCAATAATTCAGATAAACTAAAAACGAAAAGAAATATTAATGATAAAGCAATTTCTTTGATTATTAAAAACTATATAGGTATTTTAGAAAGAGATATTAATCCTATTAATATCTACAATTTTCTATATTACATCCACCATTTGCCGGAAAACGCTTGCTATCGAACGGAATTAATGAATGATATTTATAAAGCTCTTAAAAAGGCTCAAACGGATAAAATAACTATATCTGATGCGATAAAACAAAATCGTGATATATTGCGACAAATTGGGCGTAAAGTTGAAGGAAGATGTATTGGCACAACATTGCTAACTAAAGGACTTGAATTTGATACTGTTGTGGTATTAAATTTTCAAGAGTTTGAAGATAGAAATAATTTTTATGTTGCTATTACTAGAGCTTGTAAAAAACTTATACTAATAGGTAATACACATAATATACACTTTAATAATTTTAGTTCTGAATAATTGTATGTGTTTTTATGTTCTGTGTATTAGGAATAGCCGCCATAACCTCGTATATGAAGTATGGCGGCTTTTTTAGCTATAACTTAAAGCCTTTGGGCTTATTGGTATGGGCGGTGTCCGGGTCGTCCTTGTTGCCGGGCTTGGGGATGCCGCCGATGACGAGTTTGTTGCCTAACGAGTTCATGGCATCTTTGATGCTGAAACTGACGGGGGGCTGGTTCAGGTGCGGGGGCTTCTTTTCCGGAGGGGCGGAAAGGAAGTCGGGCGGCTGGTGGACGTAGGGCTTGCCGTCGGATGCAGGGGACGTTGCCGAAGGTGCTCCCGGTGACGGGGTGATGCCGTGACCTTTGTTCTCGGCTTGGCTCTCGTCCTTGCTGTTGCTGTCTTCATTCTGTTTGACGGGCTTGAGGGAGAGCTGGATCTTGCGGTCGAGGGCGGCAAGGTCGGATTTGAGCTGTTTGAGCTGGTCTTCCTTTTTCCACGTTTCTTTGACTACTTCCTGAAGGATGGGGATGTCCTTGGAAATCTGTTCCACTTCTTTCTGGTATTTCTCCAGAAGAGGGGGAACGGTTTCGAAGGTGCGGAGGAACATCTGGGCGGCAATGTTGGGGTCTTTTGTCAGTCTGCCGCCGTTGAAGTTGTACAGGATATTACCTTCGCCACGGACGAAGAAGCGGTTTTCGATGAAGTCGAAGCCGTCTTTCATGCTGGCTTCGGTCTTTACTAAAAGGTCGAAGCCGTAGAGCTTGCCGATGGGCTGGGATGTGCCGTGGGTACGGGATTTGTCCTCTATCTCGGCGAGCTTTTTGGCGATGAGTTTGGGGTCGTTGCCTTTGACACCGTCCAGTTCGATAAGATTGAGGGGGTTGCCTTGGTTGTCACGCTGGACGCGCTGCTGGAAGTGGTTCAAGTCCGTTGTGATACGGGCGATCAGGTCACCGTTCTTGGTGACGGTCTGCATGATGTTTTCCAATTTGGCTTCGGCGGAGGATTTGCCACGGTGGAAGGATTTGCGCTCGCTTTCGAGGGAGGCTATTTGCTTCTCCAACTTGGCTTTGTCGAGCAGGTCGGTGTTGCCGGAGAGAATGGCGACGTACTCGGAGAAGTTCATGCCGCCCTGCTCGTCCATGCTGCCCTCGTCGATGGTACGGGCACCCATCGTACCTTTTTTGAGCTGGGTGATGAACAACTGCTTGTTGTGAAGCAGGTTGAATTTGTAGCTGTCGAGGGATTTCTCAACGGCGTAGTTGATTATATCGACTTTGTTGTCGGCAAAGAGTTTGGCTATCTCGTTGCCTTTTCTTACGCCACGACCGTTGCGCTGCTCCAAATCTTTGGGCGTCCAGGGAATGTCGAGCTGGTGGATGGCGACGCACTTGCGCTGGGCATTTACGCCGGTGCCGAGCATGTCGGTGGAACCGAAGAGGACGCGGATTTTGCCTTCTTTCATGGCATTAATCATTGCCATGCGCGACTTTTCGGTCTTGGCTTCCTGAATGAAGCGTACCTGGTCTGCCGGGATGCCGTAGTCGTCCACCAATTTGCGCTTGATTTCGCTGTATGTGTTCCACTGACCGGGCTTGTAGGTGCCCAAGTCCGAAAAGACGAACTGGGTGCCTTTGTGCTCGTTATATTTCTGATAGTATTGGTTTATCAGGGCGGCGCAATGGGTGGCTTTGTTATCTATGTGGTCGTCGTATTTGTCCTCGTCGATAAGGCGCATGTCGAGGGACATCTTGCGGGCATAGTTGGTGGCAATGAGCATCTTGGCTTTTTCTTCCCGGCGGCTTAACGGGGGACGTCCGAGGACGGTGGCGTTGCCGGACTTGGCAAATGCTACCAATCGCCGGATGAAGTCCTGCTGGTCGGGCGTGGGCGGGATATTATGCAATATCTCGTTTTTCTTGGGGCGGTCGATACCAATGTCTTCGGCGGTACGAAAATCGGTGATTTCGTTGTACATGGCGGCAAGCTCCGGGACTTTGATGAAGTAACGAAACCGCTCCTTCTGGATGATTTCGTTGGTGACGGAGAACTCGTAGTCGATGGACTTTTTGGCAAAGACCGCCGCCCATGCGTCGAAGGTGTTGATGCCCTGACGTTCCAGTTCCTTGGGACGGAGGTATTTAAAAAGCAGATATAACTCGGTCAGGCTGTTGGAGATGGTGGTGCCGGACAGGAAGGTGGCTCCCAAATCCTTGCCGGTACGCTCTTGAATGGTGCGGAGGGCGAAAAGCATGTTCAAGGCACGCTGGCTGCCTTCGCTGTTGCCCAGACCGGCTACGCGGTCGTGGCGGGTGGTGAAGATCAAATTTTTAAATTTGTGCGATTCGTCCACGAGCAGGTGGTCGATGCCCATGAGCTTGAAGTCCACGACGTCGTCCTTGCGGTTCTCGATGTCGAAAGTGAGTGCCTTGATTTTGGCTTCGAGGTTCGCCTTGCGTTTTTCCACGCCTTTGAGCATACCATTGGAAACGTCTTCACCCTGCTGGGTGAGGACTTCGAGGTTCTCTTCCACACTATCCAGTTCCTGCTGCAAGATTTGTTTCTGTATCTCCGGGGATTGGGGGATCATGCCGAACTGCTCGTGAGAGAGGATGATGGTATCCCAATCGTTGTTTTGCATCTCACGCATGATGCGGACGCGGTTTTCGGGGGTGAAATCTTCTTTGCCGGGATAGAGAATACGGGCATTGGGATAGGCGGTCTTGAAGGTCTGGGCTATCTCGTGGATATTGGCTTTCAGACCGATAATCATCGGTTTGTTCGCCAATCTCAAACGCTTCATCTCGTAGGCGGCGGCACACATAATCAGGGTTTTGCCGCCGCCGACTTCGTGGTCGATGATACCGCCGCCGTTGATTTTGGTCATCCAGACGGCGTCTTTCTGACTGGCGTAGAGGTCGGGGATGCCCAACGCTTTGAGGTCAAGGTCGGGAAAGGACTGCATGGAGCCGTCGTACTTAGGCTTAACGGAGTTGTTGAACTTGCGGTTGTACATGTCGGTGAGCCGCTGTTTGAACTCCGGGGACTGTTCTTTCAGCCATTCGCTGAATCCGTTGCGGATTTCGTCTATCTTGCTATTGGCAAGCTGGATGGCTTCGGTGTCGCGAACTTTGACAACATCATCGCCTACCTGTACTTTTTTGGTGATGTCGGGCGAGGTGTTCTGAATGGCGTGCTTCATGAGGTTGAGTCCGTCGTAACGGCGGCTCTCGGCCTTGACGCAATATTGTTCGCGGATGCGGATGTTGCCACGGGCGGATGCGTTGACGCTGAACTCGTCGCGGCTGGCGGCGTAGGTGATCCTGACGTCGGTATCGAAAAGACGGGAGGCGTATTTCTCGTAGATGCCCATTGGTATCCAGCGTTCGCCGAAATTGAAGTCGAGTTCTTCAAATGGGATGGGTACGGGAAAGGCGGCACGCAGGACATCGAGCGACTGTGAGGCACGGTCGTTGCCGGGGTGGTTCGCGATGTAGTCCTCTATCATTTCGGCTTTGGAAATGACGTTACCGGCTATGAATTTGTCGGCTATCTCGTAACCTTTGATGAGAGGATTGAAGAATACACGGCCTTTGAGGTCATCGAGCAGGGCGTCTTCGGTCTTGTCGGTGAGCCTTGCCATGTATTCGAGGTTGACATTGCCGTACTTGTTGAGGGATGCGGCAAGGGCTTCTTCGGAGGTATCGACATGGGTCAGCTCGTTCTTGTTGAAGGCTACGGGATGGTCGAAGATGTCGGCTTTGAGTGCCTGACCGTCTTTGTAGCGTTCCAGTGAGAGGATTGTCCGGTTGTCGTTGTCCATACGGATCAGGTCTATGTTCTTCGGGTTGTTCAGGTTGCCGAACTGACGGATGAAATCATCGTACAGCGTGTTGAGCCGGTCGCGCCGGACGGCGTTTTCTTTGCGTTCGGTGGCTTCGCTGTTGTAGAGGTCGTGATAAGTATCACGGATTTCGACATAGAGCGAGAGTTTGCGGAGCTGTCGGTCGGGCAGTTCGAGGGGGTGGAACATGGGGGCAAATTGGGTGTTGCGGATATAGCCGATACCGTTGTCCAGAACTACCAATGAGCCGTCTTTGTAGTGGGACGGGATTTCGTTGGGGTATGGACGGGGCTGCATCCGCTGTTTGCGTTCCTCTTCGGAGGCGATTCTTGCTGCTTCTGTTGCTGTCCAGTCTTCGATTTTGGTTTCTGTCCGAAACGGGATTTTGTTATCACTGCTGGGGACACCGGAGGCTGCCGGGGTAACGGTGGGTTTCACTACAGGCTTTCCTTTGGGCTTCTTGACGGTGGGTTGGGCTGTACCGGTAGCCGGTTCGCCGAAAAGGTTGCCTTGTACTGGCTGTTTTCGGGGGGAGGATGCGGAACGGCGTTTGCCACGTTTCAGGGTTATTTGGGTACGTTCTTCTGCTGTGAACTCAAAGAGGTCGTACAGGCTCAATACCGGGGGAGAAAAAAGGGAAAGTTCGATTTCTTCTTTCGGTTCGGGTGTGCCGACTACCGGAGAGGCTGATACAGCAGTCGCCGCCGATTCAGGTGAAGCGGTACCAGAATTGAACAAAGTCGCTTTGGGTTCGGGTGAAACGGTCTTTGGTTCGGTTGGGGCAGGCTTCGGTGTAGCTAACACTTGAAAAGGGACCCGGGTAGCATTTGAAACGTGTACCACCCGATAGGTTTTGCAAAGTTAATTAAATTTGTTTATTTATCATATCTTGTGTTTCTTTCATTCTGTACGATTTTCCCGTCATGTTCAGTAGAATCGCCTTGTGCGTTAGCCTGTCTACCATTGCTGTAACTAGTACTTTGTCTGCAATAATCTCGTCCCATCTGTTGAATGCGAGATTTGTTGTAATGACGGTTGTTTTCTTGTCAGTTCTGAGTGACAGATGGTTGAACAACATCTCCGCTCCCGCCTTGTCACAAGAAACGTATCCGAACTCGTCGCAGATGACCATGTCGTATCGTTCGAACTTGTTCTCGAGTGCCCTTAGTGTCATTGCGTTCCGGCATTCCCTTATCTGCGTAAGCAGTCTGGGCACGGAAGTGAACAGTACGGAGTATCCCGCGTTACAGGCCGCAATCCCCAAGGCTGTAGCCAGATGGGTCTTTCCGGTACCGGGATTCCCGTATAGTATAAGGTTGCGCCCTTCCTTGATGAAATCAAGTGTCTCAAGGTTTGGCAAGGCCTTCCGCGCTTCTGGCGGAAGCGCGTCCGTGTCTATTTCGTTGAGGTATCGCAACTGTGGGAACGCGGCATTTTTGATGCGATGCCGACGCTGGTTCTCCGAGCGGTTTTCTTTTTCCTGACGCAGGAGTTCGGCCGTGAACATCCACAGGTTCCATCGTTCATCAAGTCCTTGCTGTATAAGCAGGTCGATGTCGCGTCGTACCAGAGGGAGTTTGAGGTCGAAGGCATACGCACGTATCCGTTCGCGTATGGAGTCTTGATTTTCGTTTTGTTCCATTGCTATGCAATTTTTATGTTGTTAGACGGTAACTTTGTTTACAGGTTGTTGTGTGGCGCCACATCCGATCATCGCCGAAAGTGTGTCCAATGTCTGTGAGGCCGATTCTTCAATGGCGGTCTGTTGTGGATCGGACGGGGTCAGGGTGGCCGCGTCTTGACGGACGTTTGCGGTTCCATTGCCGTCACTGGCCAGCATCTCGGCGCTCAATTGTTCGGAAGACAGGCGTTTGAGTCCCCGGGAGGACAGACGGTCTGCCGCAGCCAGTATGTCGGCATAAGTGCGCTGGTTGTCACGGGTAAACACGAGCAGTTCGACAAACGATCTGGGAGAATCCGTAAAATGTTTGCGAAACAGTGCCGCCACGTCCGGGTGTACCTGTCACATGGCCGTGGATCGTCCCAACGCCGCAGGCTTGCGAAGGAACGTGCCCAGATAGTGCATCAGGTCGATACACCAGTCACCGAGACGCCGGGAGCGTACATGCGTGGCTACCTTGTCGCGACCGTCAAGCACGACAATACGCTCGGAATACATCTTTATGGGTACCTCCCGACCGACAAGCCGGTCAGGCACAGAGTAATGCACACCATCGACGGTAATGGTGGAATACTTCCCGACACGGGCATGCCGCTGCTCAAAGCAGCCCATGTCACCGTGGTCAAGCGGCCGCAAAGCCGCAATATCGGCCTGTACGCGCTCCTTCTTCTCTTGCGCAGACATGTTGGAAGCCTCCCCGTTGAGCCTGTCACAGACCTTGTCAAGATGACACTGCGCCTGCTCCAGCGAACCGAAACGGACATCATAGGCGAAAGCCCGCCGGCGGATATGTTCCACCGAACGCTCCACCTTACCTTTCTCCCATCCCGAACGCGGATTACAGAAATGAGGGGTGAAACAATAGTGGAGTTCCATGCGGCGCAGGGCATCGGTATGTTCGCGCTCCTGTCCAAGGAACTTCTTGACGGCCACCCGCATGTTATCGTAGGCCATTACTTGCGGCGTGCCCCCCAAAGCACGGAAGCAGTTGCGGTGTGCTTCCATCAGGGCCAACGTGTCCTTGCGGGAGAACAGGTATGCCCGCCGCAGGTTGCTATGGTTCATCGTGAACACGGCCATGTGCAGCTTCGTCTTGACACCGGCAATCCAAAGTGTCAGCACGCCCCAGTCAAACTCGCACCGGAACCCCGGTTCATACTCCTGGCGGATGAACGCCGCCGGGGACTTGGCTGGAGCGGACACCGCCACTTCCAATGCACGGACATACTGGCATACCGTCGAATAGGCAATCTCTATGCCTTGATCGCGCAACCGGCGCCACATGTCAATCTTGCGCATCTGCTGCTTGCGCAATCCGGCCGCGGCATTAGACCGGTTGCGGGCCATGAAGCCGTCTATCGCCTCCATCACCTGCTGGTTCATCACTCTGCGGACACGTTTGCTGCTGTCATAGCGCACCGGCTGCTGCAGGTACGTGTCCATTGCTTCCGCATCGGGGTTGTCACCGACCGCTTGTTCGAAAGCCCGGAGATACTTGCGTACAGTCTTGCGGCTCATGCCGTTACGACGGGCGATCTCACGGATGCTCAATCCGTCACGCCTATAGGCGAGAATTATGGAATCTCTTTCTTCCATGTGGTACATATTATGAACGCCATTGGTTTTTATGAATATACCAATTTTGTTCGGTTAAACATACCCATGGGTGGGGCACTTTTTAAATGTTGTTCCGGGTCCCTTTTCAAGTGTTAGCTACAGTCACGCTCACGATGCTGTTAGGATTCAGTGCGCTGTCTATCTATTTCACGGTTTCGGGTATTTACCGGATGGGAAAAGAGGAAGGCGAACGGTTGCAGATCGAGCATATCGAACAAATGAAACTGCATCAGCAGGCGGATAGTGTCCCTTATCCCGTTCGAGAGGGTTCAGGAAGTAATAATGTGATAAAGTAAAAAGCAATGGAAGATAATCATATCAATGAGGAAGATGCGGTACTGGAGGAAGGTATCGTACAGATAGAAGAGGAAACGGTGACGGAGGAAGTCCGGGAAACTGCCGGAGAGGATGCAGCCCGACAACCGGCAGGGAAAAAGGAGAAGCCGAAAGAGAAGGAACGCAAGGAGCTGACACCGGCGGAAGCCCAACGGAGAAAAAAGATGCTGGTATATCCGCTGATGTTTCTCGTGTTCGCCGGTGCCATGTGGCTGATTTTCGCTCCTTCTTCGGGTGGAGAGGAAAAGGAAGTGCAGCAGGGATTCAATATCGACGTGCCGCTCCCCAAAGAAAAGGGATTGCTGGATGACAAGAAAGAAGCATACGAGCGGGATGCCTTCGAGAAACAGCAGAAGTCGAAAATGGGGACTTTGCAGGACTTTGAGATTGCCATCGGGCAGACGGAGAAAGCCCCTATCGGGGATTCAATGGAAGAACTGCCGCCGGAACCTGCACTACGCACGGGTAATTCGCCGATCCGTTCTTCGGCGGTTGCCTATAAGGATATAAACAAACAGTTGGGTACTTTCTACCAGGAACAGAAGGAGCCGGAAGATGACCAGAAGCAGTTGGAACTGGAATGGCGGATTCAGGAACTGGAACGGATGAAGGAGGAAGAACAGCAGAGAAAAACGGCTGCGGATGAACAACTGGAACTGATGGAGAAGTCGTACCAACTGGCGGCAAAGTATATGCCGGGACAGAACGGTAACGGGCAACCGGAAAAGGCGGAGGTTGCCACCGCAGCGAACAAGGGTGCGGGAAATTCCCGAACTGTCACTGTGCCGGTGGAACAGGTAAAGAAGAGAGTGGTGTCGCTACTGGCTCCGCCGATGAGTGATGCGGATTTTGTGAGGGTGTACAGTAAGCCTCGTAATCTGGGATTCAATACGGTACAAACAGAGGTGGAGGGTATTGCGAAGAATACTATCCGTGCCTGTGTGTACCAGACCGTCACGCTGACGGACGGGAAGGAAGTGCAGCTCCGGTTATTGGAGCCGATGATGGCGGGAGAACAGTATGTGCCATCGGGAACAATGGTTACCGGTACGGCAAAAGTTAACGGTGAACGGATGGAGATAAAGGTGAGTTCGGTCAGCTACGGGGAGAGTGTGACTCCCATCAATCTGGATGTATATGATACAAATGGTATGAAGGGGGTGTTTGTGCCTGAATCGGAGGAACTGAACGCGGTGAAGGAGATGGCGGCGAACATGGGGTCGTCACTCGGAACGAGCATCACCATCACGGAAGATGCCGGGGCACAACTGGCTGCGGACTTGGGAAAGGGTGTCATTCAGGGAGCGTCGCAATATCTGGCGAAAAAGTTCCGAACGGTAAAGGTGACGCTCAAAGCTAACCATGAGTTTTATCTCTTGCCGGGACAGTAAGAAATGTATCTCTAAAAAACAATCGTAAACAATTTAAAAAGAAGTATTTATGAAAAAGTTGATTTTGATGCTTGCCTTTTGTGCAAGTGTATCGGGTGCATACGCACAAAAGACAGTAAAAGTGGAAAAGGTGCAACAGGAAACGGAAGCGGTTGCTGCTGAAGAGGAGGATGCAAACGAGGAAGAGGTGCGTAAAAGTCTTTCTACGGGGGATTTGTACGAGGGGCTTACCCGGACGGTGACTTTTGACCGGATGGTTCCTCCCTATGGGTTAGAAGTGACTTTTAATAAAACGGTACATCTGATTTTTCCTGCGGCTATCCGTTATGTAGACTTGGGTTCTGCGGACATTATCGCCGGAAAAGCGGACGGTTCGGAAAATGTGCTGCGCGTGAAAGCGGCACTGCGTGATTTCTCACGGGAAACCAATCTTGCGGTGATTACGGAGGATGGCAGTTATTACACGTTTAATGTGAAGTATGCGGATGAGCCTACGAAGTTGAATATCGAGATGAAGGATTTTATTCATGACGGCGAAGCGGTGAACCGACCGAATAACTCGATGGAGGTTTATCTGAAAGAATTGGGCAGCGAATCGCCGTTGCTGGTACGGCTGATTATGAAGTCTATCCATGCCAACAATGACAGGCTGGTGAAGCATATCGGCTGTAAAAGGTTCGGTATTCAATATACGTTGAAAGGGATTTATACGCACAACGGGTTACTGTATTTCCATACGGAGTTGAAAAACTCGTCCAACGTGCCTTTTCATGTGGACTATATCACTTTTAAGGTGGTAGACAGAAAGATTGCGAAACGTACAGCCATTCAGGAGCAGGTGATTGTTCCGCTGCGTGCGTATAATTATGTGACGGTGGTCAACGGGAAGAGCAGGGAGAGAACGGTCTTTACGTTACCTAAATTTACGTTGCCGGACGATAAGGAGCTGGTGGTGGAAATGAATGAGCAGGCGGGCGGACGCCATCAGAAATTTGTGATCGGAAATGCGGAGCTAATCCGTGCAAGAGTGATTAACGAACTGAAAATGAAATAAGATGAAGAAGTTTCTATTTTTATTGTGTATGGTAGTGTGCTTTGTCCTGACGGACAAGGCATACGCCCAACGCTGCCTGCCGGGTATGCATGGCATCCGGATTACGGGAGGAATGTCGGACGGTTTCCATTCGTCCGACAAACGTAATGAGCTGGGGTATTCTTTCGGGCTGTCGCTGGATACTTATACCCGACATTGCAACCGGTGGGTGTTCGGTGCGGAGTATCTGCAAAAGTATCATCCGTATAAGGCTATCCGCATACCTACCTCGCAATTTACTGCGGAGGGCGGGTATTACTATACTTTTCTTTCGGATGCGAACAAGGTGTTTCTGCTTTCGTTGGGCAGCTCGGCTTTGGCGGGATATGAAACGAATAATTGGGGGGACAAGTTGCTCTATGACGGTTCTACCCTGCGAAGTGGCGATAACTTTGTCTATGGGGGTGCTGTATCGCTGGAACTGGAAAGTTATTTGAGTAACCGGGTGGTTCTGTTACTGAACGCCCGCGAGCGGTGCTTGTGGGGAAGTGATACGGGTAAGTTTCATTTTCAATTTGGTCTGGGGCTTAAATTCTTAATCAATTAATAAAGGTATATGAAGAAGATGTTTGAAACAATATTCGTGCTCGGTCTTGTATTGACCGGTATCGTGTGTGTGGTAGCGTGTAGTGACAAGTTGGACGTGCAACAGGTGTATGAGTTTGATATGGCAACACTGCCGGTACAGAATAAAATCGTAATAGGCGAGGAAGCGGAAATACGCTGTGAGTTGGTTAGAGGCGGAACGTATGTGGAAACGAAGTATTTTATCCGTTACTTCCAACCGGATGGCAAGGGGCAGTTACGCTTGGAAGACGGGACGATTCTTCTCCCGAATGACCTTTACCCGCTGGAAAAGGAAATATTCCGCCTGTATTATAAATCTATGAGTACTGACCAGCAGACGATTGATGTTTATATTGTCGATTCATTCGGACAAATGATACAGAAATCTTTCAGTTTCAATAATGAAAGTCAGGATAAGGAGGAGGAAGAATGATTTATGCCGGGTATAATCCACGCTTTAGCAGTGATGAGCAATATACTCCTGCTTATGCGGTTGCTCCTATTATAAAGTACATACCAAAGGATAAAACCGTATGGTGTCCGTTTGATACGGAAAACAGCGAATTTGTACTTGCTCTGAAAGCTGCCGGTATAAATACTGTCCATTCCCATATTTGCACCGGGCAAGACTTTTTTAATTATGAGCCAATGAAATGGGGGATGATTGTATCAAATCCTCCTTTCAGCAAAAAGCAGCAAGTAGTGGAACGTTGCTTATCTTTCGGAAAGCCTTTTGCACTGATTTTATCTAATTTATGGTTGAACAGCAGTGCTCCGGTACGTCTGTTCAAGGATAAAGAGATGCAAATGCTTTTGTTTGACAAACGTATCCAGTTTACGGAGAAAAATGCGGCTTATTTCGGTTCAAGTTATTTTTGTTATAAGGTTCTGCCTAAACAAATTGTCTTTGAGAATTTAAGCCGATCCAAATATGAGCAAAGCCGGATGAGTGAGGATATGAAGAGGTTGATTGAACCTTTAACTAAATTGAGGTAGTAATGACTGCTTTGCTTGTTTATTGTGGCTTCCTTATTGTTACATGGGGGTGCATCGGATGGGATTTATATCATGCACCGACTGATATAGAATTATGGGGAGAAGAGGTTGAATAGACTTTTTTCTTATATAAATAAAAATCCTCCTGCCTGATAATGGGCAAGAGGATTTTGTGTTTAGAACAGCGCCAATGTAAGTTGTTGGGGCTGGGTGTATCGGCATTTCAGTTCCAATAGTTTATTTTTGAGTTTGCTTATCACTTTGGGATTATAATTGCTTCTATCGGTAACAGAATAGCGTTCTGCCTTACTGTATTGCTGTTCCAACTGGCAAATACCGTGTCTGACGGCTTCTTTGTAGTCTTTGATGGGTTCATCAAATACGGATGGATGGCTTCCACCTCCGGCACTTCCCGTACACCAATCTACGGCTACGGCATACGTTCCGTTTTGGGATTTACCGATGTGGATGCAGTTTGAGTTGTCCAGTTCGATTTTCTCAACGATGGGCAACATACCGATCAACCAACCGTGTTCGTTTAAATCCTTGCTTGTATAACCGAAAAGCAATGCTCTTTCGTAAGTATGGACATTGAGGATAATCTGGCGTATATTCTTACCGAATTTCTCAAAATATTCTATTTGCTGTATATCGTTACGGTGTACCGCCGACTGGTAGCGGAGCATTATTTCACGTTCTGTCCTGCATGGGGTGTACTCTGAAATCGTCTGTAACTTCTCTTCTTGTGTCATTTGGGATATGGCTTTCATATTATATGTTGTTTAGTGATTAAATAATTGCGTATAGAATGAACAGGGTTATCAGTCCCCAAAACAGAAGTTTAAGGGTAATGAAGAACAAACGGAGTATCTGACGGACTGCCCACCACAAAAGGATGGCAAAAAGGAACTTCACTCCGAAGTAATAGACACCAGCCGCCATCAAAACGACTTTCAAAATATTTATGCTGATTGGAAGGCTCGTAAGCTGCTGTTTCCTATTTTTTTTCTTCGTTTTTCATAATTTCTGACTTTTTTTTTATGCCTTATCGGAGCCGGCTGTTGAGCTGTGTTTCGTGTGCATCGGAAGATGGCTGGATATGAACGGGCAAATTTTTTTTGTAAAATACTACCCGTAGGGCTGGAGATTTTGCAAATAAAAATTTGAACGGCAATAGACTGCCGTTTATCTTCGCACAAGAAACATAGCTTAACAGTTGGCTTCCTTTAGATTGGCAGAAGCAATCGAGGAAGAAATTATAGAGAGAAAAATGAAGAAAAAAGCCATGTGATAACCATTAAAAAAGATAGATCGCTGGGAGCTATCCGTTATCTTATAAGATATTGGCTTTATCTTTTTATCTTAATCACAAAGGAATATCCTATTATTTTCCTACTTTTGCAACGAGAGGATAAATAGTCCTCCGCTTTTTAGTAAGTTTATTTACCGTTCCAAGAAATCGCCAATTTCAAAACACAAAGGTAAGTAAACTGGCTCGGTCATATACTAACGTGACCTGTCAGTTGCTTTTGTGTTGGGCGTTTGGCGATGCCTTTGGAACTGTGATTGGCAGTGTCACGTTTTTTAATACATATGATAATGGAACATTTACATGAAACCCCGTTGCAGGGGATTGTAGGAACAGATAAAGGAGAACTGTTCTACCTCTTACCAATTGAGAAAGTTAGTGACCTCGTAAAGTTACGGGGGGATTTGAGTGCGGCTATCGACCTGATTTCAAAGAGCGGAAGTTCGGAAGAAGGGACAAGTGCCATAAACACGCTGAACGGACTGCTTGCCGGACTAATGAAGTACGATAGCGATCATTACGAAGCTATGGATGTCGCTCTTGCTGACGCTATGAGGAAACTGGAAAAGAAATAATTCCGCTTCGGCTGTTATCCGGATGGGATAACAACAACCTTTTGGCATAACCGAAAAGGAATAAATATTCCGTTAGCTGGCGAAGATTTATATTCGTTGGCCAACGGAATAGTTTTTTGTGATTATGGGGAGATAAATGTATATCTACTGAATGTCAATAGGTTCACCTGTTACCGTCGCTTTTCCATCTTTTATTGTAATTGTGACTTTTACAGCCGACAGAAAACTTAATTTTTTATCTGCACTTTCCGGCTTTATTGCCAAGCATAATACATTGTCTAATCGTTCATCAACAACTTGTGCACTTTCATATAAAATACCATCTATTTTTTCCGATTTTATTAAATCCATTGTAAAAAGAGCTGGTATCCAATAATCATTTTCAGTAAGAGCCTTTTTATTATATTGTTGATACATGAATTTTTGCAATGAGGTTACATCTTCCTTATCAAAATAATCTTTGCACTCTTCCATAAATAATTCAAGTTCATCTGCCATTTTCTTTAAATTATCAGATTTATTGTTTGTCGTTTCGGGATTAATGATTGTGAATAATGATATAGTTTCACGTACAAGCCAAAAACTAATAATAGCATAATAATCTCCATCTTGTGGATTTGGTTCTCTTAAACAATCACATATTTCCCCCAAGCATCCAATTAATTGAGTATCATGAGTATCACTAAGAATACCATAAAACATAGTTTGATTTGGTGTACTTGCTCTTTGGTACTTTTTGTTTTTATCTGCAGGAACATATGATAATTCATGTTTGAATTTTATCTGTTGCGTTGAAGTGATAGGTCTTCCACGTACAATAACTGTATCAACCGGATAATCACACAACGGTGCAGCAATAGGCTTATCATATAATTTATTTAATATTGCCTGAACGTCTTTATCACTACAATTTTGTAAATCTAAAGAAGATAATTCTTTGATAACTGTTTTACATTCACATTTTTCGTTATTAGCCATAAAGATAATATTTTATATTAGTTAAACCGTTTTTCCTAAAAATACTCCTACGACTGTATTGGCTCCCAACTGCATACATTTACGTTTCATCTGGATAAAACTCTGACCGGTGGTGGCGATGTCGTCCACCAAAATTACATCTTTTCCTTTGATGTATTCGGGGTGAAAAATAAGATTGGAAAGTTTATCGTGTCCGGTAGTGCCTTTGAGTTGTTCCCGGTCTTCTTTGATCCAAATGGCACGGAAGCCGTCCGCTACTTTCAGGCGGCGGGACAGAAGGCTGCAAAAACGGGCAAAGCGGGCGATATTGCGCTCGCGTGTGGCGGCTGGGATAGGTATCAGAACGGGAGATTTCATTTCTTTGAAGAAGGGCATACGACCGATGCAGAGGGAGAAAATCTTGGCAAGCAAGGGGGCGGCGTTCTCGGTGCCTTCTTTAAAGCGGAACACTAAGTTGCTGACCTTTTTTTGATGTGGGGTCAGGTCTTTTGTCCGGATCGGGTAATAATCATGGATATAGAAGCACAAGGCTTCGTCATAGCGCACTTTGCCTTTGAAATAGGTATCGTAGGGAAAGAACTGGCGGACGAAGTCACCCTCGAATGTAAAACGGAGGATGTCACGCCAAAGGTTCAGGGTGGTTTCGTCTTGAAGGCGGTAGAGTTCGCCTTCTATCGGTTCCTTGTCTGCCAATCCGATGCCGATTGTCAGGTGGTCGTTGAATTTGTCTTTGGAAACGATGTACCAGTCAAAGGAGCGGCTTATCTTTTCTATCAGGCAGTCGTGGGAACAAAGGAAGTAGAACATGCCGTCCTCTTTCTGTATAACCAGGAACTCGCCGGGCATTTCTGAAAGCCGGAAGTAGTTGTATATGGGTGCGTCGTCTAAATCTTCAAACGGGACGGAAACGACCAGATTTTCAATCATAATCAATAGTTTGTTCAAAGGTAGAGGTTTTTGGGGATATGAAAAAAGCCTGATACATTTATTTGTGCATCAGGCTTTGATTTACCGTATCAAGGGGATTAGTTGGGTATCTGCGGGTACTGGATGGAGGCATGGCGGGTGTCGGCATTGAATACGACAATTACCTCGGTTGCTTTCTTGTCCATGCGGTTGTATTCGCAAAGGGCGTTCATCACCCATTCCCTGAAGGCTTTGGCATAGCGGGAGTCTATGCGGTAGCTAAGGAAGATGATGGCTTCGAGATTGTAAAAGGTGACGTAGATGTCCTGACCTTTTTCATTCTTCATCTTACGCTCCATCGTAACATCGTCTTCGCGAAGCACGCCGGACTTGAAAATGGAACGGAAGTTGTTGCCCACCGTCTGGAGATATACGTCGAAAAGACAGGCGATTTCGTGTTTGAACATCCACACGGTTCCGTTTACTATTTTGACTTCGACAATGGGTTTGCCGATTTCTTCTTCTGTGATTTGTATGTATCCTCTTTCCATAATGATTTTGTTTGGGGGTAAAATTAGTTATTAATATCTTGTTATTTATCGTTCCGGCAGGATTTATATCGTGTATCTTACCGGAACGCTGTTATTAATCAGGGGTTGACTATCGCGATTGGACGTTTTCCTTTGCTTTGGAGTTTCTGCTCCAATACTGCCATGTCGTGACTTAATTTCCTATCTACCACACGGGCGTATATTTGTGTGGTCTGGATATTTGTATGTCCCAACATCTTGGAAACGCTTTCAATGGGTACGCCTTGTGTCAAGCAAATTTCAGTGGCAAAAGTATGTCTCGCCAGATGAACAATCTACCCTAAAGCAGGTGAACGCAGGGAAGCGAATAGTAATAGATAAAGTGCTTGAAATGAACCGTTTCTCTATATATTGCTAAATAGCGAAAGTTCAGAATACAGCGTATTTACGCAGCTTTTCAGTTACCAAACCGTTAACCGGTCAGTTACCGGATGGAAACAGGTAACTGAAAGCAGATAAAAGAGCTTGAACCGCTGTTTTGTTTCGCTGATACACAGTATTTTGCATATCAAAGAACGCTTATGTAACGGGTAACTTTGCCCACAAAAATTATAAGCGTTATGGAACAAGAAAAATTCAAGGTATTGCTCTATCTGAAAAAGAGCACCCCCGACAAGTTAGGTAAGACTCCCATTATGGGGCGGGTAACAGTCGGTCGCTCAATGGTACAGTTCAGTTGCAAACTCTCCTGTACGCCGGATTTGTGGAATCCGCGTGAAAGCCGTCTGAACGGCAAAAGCAGGGAAGCGGTAGTAACCAATGCCAAACTGGACAAACTTCTGCTTTCGGTTAATGAGGCTTACGCTGCATTGATGGAGCGTAAACGACCATTCACCGCCGAAGATGTAAAGAACCTGTTTCAAGGAAGTGTCGATACACAGATGACACTGCTCAGAAGGTTGGACCTGCTGATTGATGATTTGAAATCCCGTGTGGGTGTGGATGTTGCCGTCGGGACTATTCCCGCCTACCACTACACCCGTAAAGCCCTTTCCGAACTGATAAAAAAGAAGTTCAATACCTCAGACATTGCTTTCGGGCAACTGAGTGAACAGTTCATCCGTGATTTTCAAGACTACACGCTAAGCGAAAAAGGTCTGGCAATGGAAACCGTGCGTCATTATCTGGCAATATTGAAAAAAATCTGCAAGCTGGCTTTCAAGGAGGGATATTCCGAAAAGTTCTATTTTGCCCATTACAAACTCCCCAAACAGAAAGAAACCACCCCCAAAGCTCTCAGCCGTGAAGACTTTGAAAAGATACGGGATGTTGAAATATCTTCCAGACGACCGTCACTCGCCCTTACACGGGATCTGTTTCTTTTCGCCTGTTATACCGGAACGTCTTATGCCGATACGGTCTCCATCACCCGTGAGAACCTGTTTACCGATGACAACGGAGAATTGTGGCTGAAATACCGCCGGAAGAAAAACGAGTTGCTGGCTCGTGTCAAATTATTGCCCGAAGCCATAGCCATATTGGAGAAGTTCAAGGACGATACACGGGAAACATTGCTTCCCGTACAGGATTACAGGGTGCTGAGAGCCAATATGAAAAGCCTGCGTATCCTCGCCGGGATGAAAGCCGATTTAGTCTATCATGCCGGGCGGCACAGTTTCGCCTCGCTGGTCACGCTTGAAGAAGGCGTACCGATTGAAACCATCAGTAGAATGTTGGGGCACAGCAATATCCAGACTACACAAATCTACGCCCGTGTAACCCCTAAAAAGCTATTTGAGGATATGGACAGATTCATTCTGGCTACAAGTGATTTTAAATTAGTCCTTTAATCATTAAAAAGAAAACGATTATGCGCAGTACATTCAAGCAACTATACTATATCAACCGGGCAAAGGTAAAGGCGGACGGAACTACTGCCGTTCTGTGCCGTATCACGATTGACGGTAAAAACTGTGTCATCACAACCGGTATCTACTGTAAGCCCGAAGAATTTAACACCAAAAAGGGAGAAGTCAAGGACAACAAGGATAATGATACGTTGCTGAAATTCAGACCTAAGATAGAAGCTGCTTATCAAACCATACTCAAAGACAGCGGTATTATCAGTGCCGAGCTGTTGAAAAACACGATAGTCGGCGTAAACTCCGTTCCGACCACTTTATTACGGGCAGGCATGGAAGAATTGGCACGATTGGAAAAACGCTCGGTTGAAATAAAATCCCGTTCCACCTACCGTCAATCCATCATTTTCCAGAAATGTTTGAGGGAGTACGTTTTAACTTTCGGGAAAGAGGATTATCCGTTTTCAGAGATAACGGAGCAGTTCGGATTGTCTTATAAGGTATTTTTGCTGAAAGATATGGGTTGCAGTACGGATAAGGTGAACAAATGCCTGTGCTGGCTCAACAGGCTGGTCTATATTGCCGTTGACAGGGAGATTCTACGGACAAATCCATTGGAAGATGTTGCTTACGAAAAGAAAAATCCGCCCAGACTTCGCCATATCAGCCGTAACGAACTGAAACGGATGATGGAAAGCCCGATGGAAGATCCCATGTTGGAATTGGCACGCAGGATGTTTATCTTTTCTTCACTGACCGGACTTGCATATGTAGATATATACAGACTTTATCCGCACCATATCAGCAAGACCGCCGATAATCGGACTTATATCCGTGAAAAGAGAGGCAAGACCAATGTAGAGGCTTTCATCCCGTTGCATCCGATAGCAGAACAGATACTCTCGCTTTATAATACAACCGATGACACGAAGCCTGTATTCCCGTTGCCAATCCGTGATATTCTCTGGCACGAGATACACGCTATCGGCAATGCATTGGAATTTAAGGAGAACCTATCGCATCACCAAGCCCGGCATACGTTCGGAACACTCTTATTATCAGAGGGTATTTCAATTGAGAGCATAGCCAAGATGATGGGGCATACGAATATTGCCACCACGCAGGTCTATGCCAAGGTAACAGACCAGAAAATATCGGACGATATGGACAGGCTAATGCAGAAGAGAAAAACAATGAATACTAACGCAATCAAATGAAAATAAAAATGGAACAAACGAAAATAGTAATCAACAGGAACGGCACTCTGTCTGTCCCTGATAAAGTGATGATGCAGGATTTTGAGATAGCCGGGCTGTTCGGGGTAACGATACCGGCTGTACGTGCCAACATACGCACCATTCTGAAAACAGGCATCGTAGCGGGTGACTTCACCAATGGCGCAACGTTGGTTGGTAACAACATTTTGCCGGACTGTTACGGACTGGATATGATTATGGCTCTGGCTTTCCGGATTCATTCACCGCAGACCGGGATTTTCCGCAGGTGGATATTAGAAAAAGCGACCAAAGTAGGAAGAGGTATAATCCATCAACCGATTCTTATTTCAATTGATAAATCCATCAACGGGTTTGTTAATTGATTGACACGTCAATCAATAATCGGCTCGGTCATTTCCGTTACAGGGGCAAAGGAAGTTTCGGGAGAGTGAGCATTCAAGTTCAAGCCCTGAGGGGTTACGGCTGAAATCTCCACCTTGCAGGTAGTATTTAAGCCGTAAAACTTGCCTGCTCCCTCCCCCCCCTGCACAAAGAAAGCCCCTGCAACGAAAACGACCGACCCGATAATGACGCATAGTATCCGACACCAAAGAGGCACAACCGAAAAATCCGGCTGTGCCTCTTTGGATTGGTGGTATTGCGTAAATGCAACAAAAACTCCCTCACCTCAAAATCTACATAGTTACTGCCAAGCCTTTTGATGGTACTTTTCCAGCATCTGTTGGATTTCCGATTCCCTGTAAAGCACCTTTCCGCCTAACGTGATATAGGCAATCTGCCCGTCTGTCCGCCATTCCTGCAAAGTCCTGCGGCTGACTTTCAACCTTACGGACACCTCCCTGTCTGTCAGGAACCGTTCACCGCCCAATGTGGGGCGATGGTTGGCAACCAGCCGTTCCATACCCGATAACATACTCTCTAAAGAACCGAACAGGCGTACCACCCGTTCGTTCTCGTCGGTAATAATCTCGCTCATGCTTATTTCGTTTTAAGTTTACCAATTAGTGATTCCACATCTTCGGGACGATAATACATCTTATGCCCGATTTGGGTATAAGACAGTACGCCTTTGTCACGATAGGTTTGAAGGGTGCGTTTCGATATACCGAGTATCTCACACACTTCCTGATTGTCGAGCCATTTTTGCAGGGCTTTGTCGCCACTCATTCTACACAGTTTCTCCACCTTTTCGGCAAAGGTTTCCAGCCTTGCCATCATCATTTCCCATGTTCGGGATTCTACATTGATTACTTCCATGATTCTATCTTTTAAAGTGTTATTCTTCTTTTTTCACCGGCAAAGAAATGATAAATCATCCGTATCTCAATGAAATTCAGCGAAATGGCAGCTTGTTGCGCCGGAATGGAAGCATGTGGCGTTCAAGTCGGTTCAAATGACACATTGCATGGATTGGTTATTCTTGGTTGACCGGTGATAAACGGCTGACCGGCAAAACGCAACGAACTAAGCAGACTTCATGCACTTGTTAAAGAGAAATTTGATACATTACTCCGCATAAGCATCGCAATCTGCTGACTTTCTGAATTATATGAATTTTATATTCTTACTTTGCTGTGTGCAGTCAGTCAAGTATGCTGACTGTCCATGCACATAGTATTCACTTTTAATCCAATCAGAACAATGAAAGAAAAAGCAAGCGAACCTATCGACATCCGGGATTTTATTGGCAGCGTGAATGATTACAGCGAACACACACCGACAATTGAGAGTGGAAGCCGGCAAACGGAAGGTGATGTTCCGGCATTGCCTCTTTCGCTCCATGAATCACCTTTGCCAAATGAGTCGAATGTACAGGGTGAACCTATCCGAAGAACCACCTCCAAACAACGCAAGGCATCGTTGGATGAATATCGGGAGCAGTTTCTCCGAACCCCGAAGATTACCGACCGGCAACCCGTGTTTGTCAGCCGTGCCACCCGTGACAGCATTGACGATGTTGTCCGCAGGCTCGGTGAACGCAAAATGAGCGTGTCGGGATTCTTGGAGAATCTGGCAGGGCATCATCTGGAACTCTACAGAGAGGATATTGAACAATGGAGGAAGTTGTAATCTGCTGTTATTCAATGGAGCAAGTCGGCACAGTATTCCGGGTGGACATACTGTGCCGACTGGAAGTAAAGCTAACTTTTGAATCCGACATTCGGAGGATTTTTGAGTTCATTGGAACTCAGCAAGGTGTCTTTTGAGTAACTCAAAAGGTAGCGAGTAACTCGCCGCACCTTGCCCTTGCTGGGAGTAATCGCCCTCCGAAGTCGGGCGATTTTAAAAGATGGGATAGATTAAACAACGGATTGATAACAATGATTAATATGGTAGAAACTGATGGAGTAGTACAAAAGATTTGCCCACGCTTCGGAAGATTATAGACGGTATATATAAAAAAAGAAGAGGAACTGAAAGCATTGAAATCCGAAGTGGCGGTGTTGGAACGAAAGATACAGCTTATGCTACCATCGGCAAATAAGCAAAAGGAGCAGACTACTATTGATAAAGTTACTATTTTAAACAATGAAAGCCAGAATATTACATACACAAAAAAGATACGGAAAACCTATTGGAGATTGGTTCAAGGAGCAATTCGAAAAGCTAAGGCAGGCTATGTGCAGCCCCGTTCAACAGCAAAAAAAGAGAGGTGGAATCAAGTTCTAATTTTTAATCAATGGCAACTGAATCATTTTTTTTGAACCAAAAACATCAGGCTTTCTGCAAAAAAATCGAGAAAATTGCTTGTTCTATTTTACTTTCACTTCTTTATTAGGTCTTATATATAGAACGTCCATTCAAATGAGCTCACAAAGAAGTACGTGAAACATGAATGTATAACGAAATAATGGAAAAAAACTATGTGTACAACAGGAAAATGGAAAACAGGAATACTGGTAATTGCGATGGCATTAGTTTGCGGTTCCACAAACGCACAACATTGGCGATGGCATTATCATCCGGTTCGGGTGGTTACCGTTGTAGCCCAACCAAACGTACCATCTCCCGTCAGCAACCGTTTTAGCCAAAAGGAACGACTGGCTATGGCAATGGCTTACTTAAAGACACACAAATACCTTACCATCAAGCAGTATGCAAAAATGACGCAACTCAGCAAAGCTTCGGCAGAAGCTGAACTTGATGCTTTCGCGGTAGATAAGAAAAAGCCTATACAGCTTGTCATCAGAGGAAAAAAGAAAATGTATATAAAAAAAAGATAACGTATGAAATTGATTTGGAGATTACTGGCTTTAGGGGCGACCGTTATGTTCTTGTTACAATCGTGCGTGACCGTGCGCGCACCTCGCCACCATCGCCATCACAGACATTGTTTTGTCGTAACTCAGCCGATAACCGACACGACTTTGTTCAACCTTACTTCCGTCGAATGTCCGGCGGTGTCAGAACCTGCTGCTTATGGAAATAAAGGATGACCGGGAACTGGTGGCGATAGCAGTCAAAGAGCCGGAAAAAGGCTTTCGATGGCTGATGACAAAGTATAAGGAAGCGGTGTATTGGCATATACGGCGATTGGTGGTGGCTCATGAGGACGCACAAGACGCAACACAGGAAACTTTTGTGCGGATATTCCGGTCGTTGCCCGATTTCAAGGGCGAATGTTCCTTCCGGTCATGGATTTACCGGATTGCCACCAACGAGGCCTTGCGCCTTTTGAACCAACGTCGAAACGACCGGGTGCCGTTGGAGGACTCTCTGATTGAACTAAACACTATGATGGCTGATGAGTATGTGGACTACAGTGATTTGGAAGCGATTAGGCTACAACAGGCTATCTTGTCATTGCCTACTAAACAACAGTTAGCTTTCAATTTACGATACTATAACGAATTAGGATACGATGAAATAGCTGCAATCACAGGCTCCACGATAGACAGTGCAAAGTCAAGCTATCATATCGCAAAAGAGAAGATTATCAAATATATGAACTTAAACAATTAATCATATGAGTAAGGATTTTGATTTCAACCGCATAGGCAAACGTCTGCCCTACACAACTCCTGAAGGTTTTTTGGATGATATGGAAAAGCAGGTGTGGGAGCGGGTAAAAGATGAAGTGACACCAGCCTACGTTCAAGAAACATTCACTCCTCTTTTTATGAACGAGCAGGTAAAAGACGAGAAAACGGAGATACCGTCCAAGCCCAAGCGGAACTATCGCCTTTGGTATTCTATCTCTGGTGGACTTGTAGCAGCAAGCGTTACGTTGCTGCTTATATTCAACATCCTGCCCGATCATCAAAAGACGAACGATTTTGAGGTGCTTGAACAAGCTTTCTCAAACCTAAGCAACGCCGATCAGGATTATCTATTTACCGTATATCAGGACGATTTATTTATAAATTAATAAAAGAGACCAATCATGAAAAGTATTTTTAGAATTCTTCTGTTTGCTATGGCAATGACCACTTTTTGCGTAAGCACTTATGCCCAAAAGGATAGCAGACAACGTATGACACGTGAACAATTAGCCGAGAAACAGGCTAAATATATTGCAAAGGAAATGGCGATGGACGATACGACCTCAGAAAAGTTTATCGCAACTTTTTGTCGGTTCCAGCAAGAAATCTGGGCACTCGGTTCCAGACCTAAAAGAGAGACCTCAGACCGTACGGATGCAGAGACCGAACAAACACTGAAAGAGCGGTTTGACCACAGCCAAAAGATACTTGACCTGAGGAAAAAGTATTATGTGGAATACAGCAAATTTCTGACGCAGAAGCAGATTGAGCGTGTTTACAAATTGGAAAGGGAAATGATGAACCGTCTGTATTATCGCTCTCAAAAGAAAAAAGCTCATAAATAACGATTTGATTATGAAAAAGATATTGAAAATTTTCAGTTTGTGTGGTTTATCGTTCCTCTTTCTGGCTACACTGTTTTCGTGTGGGAATGAAGAAATGGAAGATACCGTATTGTCCGGCGGACAAGAACAGGATTCAACTCAGGAAAGCCTTACCGCAACCCTCTCTGACGGACTTTATACTAATTGGAGTGCAGGCGATGCCATCCTGTTGCTCCACGATGGAAAAACTGTTTCCGTAGAAGCACAAGAATCCGGTAGCACATCGAGTCTTTCAGGGACTGTCGAAGACACTTTCACCGATGACAATCTTTTGTACGGTATTTTTCCAACAGACGGCATGGTGTCTTCTGATTATGAAAGTGTGACTGTAACCATTCCCGCCATTCAAACTGACGGAGGCAACGGATATAATGCAAAGTCGGCGGTGGCAGTGGCTCGTACAATCTCTAATTCTCTGAATTTCCACACCGTTTGTGGCGGTATAAAGCTTAACTTCCAGATGTCGGGCGTGACAAAGGTCGAGTTGGAAAGTGTTGACGGCTATGCCTTGTCCGGTACGGTTAGAATAAAATGGGATGCTCAGGGAAAACCTGTAACCAATGAAACAGGAAACGCCAATTCCATCATGGTTTTTAGTGCTTCCGATGAATCCGGCTTCACTCCCGGCAAGGACTATTACATCTCTACTTTGCCTTGTGACGTCTATGGAGGGTATAGGCTTTCCATCTACAAAGACGGCTTGGTTGCTCATTATTTCGGTGTACATCAGATAGTGGAACGTGCTATTTACATAACTCCGAGCGATTTGGTAGAAACCGAATTGGAGTTTGACGACCCGGATGCCCCACTTGTGGAAGAAGAACGCCCGGAACTGGATGCCATCACGAATGCTCTTCTCCACCAATATCAAAAAGACCCGACAGAAGAAAATAAACAGGCATTGTTGAATCAAATGGGGCTTCGCTATGATAAAGTTGTGGCACGAAAGAAAGCCAAGCTCCGCGAGTTAGAGAGGGAGGCAAAGACTCCTGACCTCGTAGAAGAAATGCAGGGTATTGTGGATGAGATGGTTGAAAATCGTGAAATCCGATTGGAACAACAGTTTTTGAGACTCATTGACCCCCGGACAGACGATAATCCGAATGATGCATGGATGGTGTTGCGTGGTGCATCTGCACCAAATGCCTACATCGGCTATGCACCTGTAACGAATGCTGAATACGCAGCTTTCAAAGAAGACTTTATCTATGACGCAGGAAAGAAAAACTATCCGGTAGTGAATATCACGATTGCTGAAGCCACAGCTTATTGCGACTGGCTTACGACTCAAGACAACTCGCACGCCTATCGTCTTCCAACCGATGAAGAGTGGATTCTCGGTGCCGGGCACATGCCCAAGGATGCTACCATGAACTCCGGTCACGTGGAGCCGGGATTGACGGCAGTGGACGCTTACGGTCAGACGACCGGTGCTTGTGGAGGTATCGACTTCTGGGGCAATTGCTGGGAATGGACTTCTTCGACCGACGCGAGCGGTTCGTATATCATCAAAGGAGGCAGTTGGGATTCGGAACGGGATGATTGCCGTAGCGAAAAATCGGATGTCGTGAGGACTGGCACGCAAGGCTACATGAATGTCGGTTTTAGAGTGGTAAGAACAGATTCTATTTAATCCCTTAGACAATATTCAAATATGAAAAAGTTGTTTTTAGCAATGGCAATAGCCATTGTGACGGTCACTGCTGTGTCCGCACAAGAGAATGGCAAAACGGACAGGATGGTAATTCCAGCCGTACAAATAGACAAACAAGGCGTATATAATAATTCCTCAATCTGCTGCGGTATCAAGTTCAACATCCGTCTTTCGGGTGTAACAAAGGTGGAAGTGGAAAGTGTCGATGGCAATCCACTGGCGGGTACGGCAAGTATCAAAAAGGATGCTCAGGGAAAACCGACGGTGAATGATATAGAAAACGCAAGCACTATCATCACGTTCAGCACAGCCGACAAGTCCGGCTTCACGCCCGGTAAGGATTATTACATCTCCACCTTGCCTTGTGACCTCTACGGAGGATACAGGCTTTCCATCTACCGCGACGGGCTTGTGGCACATTATTTCGGCGTCCATCAGTCGATAGAGCCGGAAATATTTATAACCCCCGATGACTTGGTGGAGAGTGAGTTGGAGTTCGACAAGCCCGGCGCCCCGCTTGTCGAAGAAGGACGACCTAAGATGGATTCCAAAACGCACACCCTTTTCCTCCAATACCGGAGGAAACCGACGGAAGCCAACAGGCAAGCACTGCTGGAGCAAATGGGCGTTCGTTATGACAAAGTGGTGGCAAGAAAGAAAAACAAACTCCGCGAACTGGAACGCGAGGCAAGAACTTACAGTATCGTGGAACACATGCAGGGTATTGTGAACGAAATGGTTCAGAACCGCGACATCCGAATACAGCAACAATTCCTCCGGTTTATCGACCCTCGAAAGGACGAGAACCCGAAAGATGCTTGGATGGTGCTGCGTGGCGCTTCAGCTCTGAACGCCTACATCGGCTATGCGCCTGTCACCAATGCCGAATACGCCGCTTTCAAAGCCGGATTTACCTATGACAAAGGAAAGGACAACTATCCGGTTGTTAATATCACAATCGATGATGCCAAAGCCTATTGTGATTGGCTCACGGAGCAGGATCGAAAGCACATCTACCGCTTGCCAAGTGAAGAAGAGTGGATTCTTGGTGCCGGTCACATGCCCAAGGATGTCGCCATGAACTCCGATCACGTGGAATCCGGATTAACGTCAGTGGATGCTTACAGTAAGTCGCCCGGTGCTTGCGGAGGTATCGACTTTTGGGGAAATTGTTGGGAGTGGACATCCTCGACTGATGTAAACGGTTCGTATATCGTCAAAGGGGGTAGCTGGGACTCTAAACGCGATGATTGTCGCAGCGAGAAATCGGATGACGTGAAGACGGGCACTCAGGGGTACGCCAATGTCGGTTTCCGGGTGGTAAGGACTGATGCTGCCAACTCCCGATAATTCACTGTGTCAACAAGAAAATATCAATTTTATATATAACAAATTAAAAAAGGAGAATTTTGTATGAAAAGAATGTTTTTAGTAATGGCTATCGCCATTGTTACAATCCTTCAAGTGTCTGCCCAAAACAATAACAACCGGCAAATGACTGCACAGCAGCGAACAGAACAGCGCATCAAAATGCTGGACGAGAAACTGAGCTTGACAGAAGAGCAGAAGACAAAAATCCGCGAGCTTTATGCGGACTTCAACAAGCAGAAATACCCGCGTGAGAAGCGCAAGGAAGCGATGGAAAAGCTGACTGCCGACATCTCCCTTCTCTTGACTTCCGAACAGCAAGCCACTTATAAGCAAATGGTGGAACAGGCAACTGCTGAAAAGAAGAACGGAAAACGTAACAAGTCAAAAGAATGAAAAGTTGGAAGATACGGCTTCAACGGGTAGCCTTCGTCATTGCCGGATTGTGCGTGAGCGTTTTTTCAGCCGCATCGCAGAACCAGACGACAGACTTCAGTTTTGGTTTCCACGAATGGGTTTATGACAACACCGTATTTCCTTACAGGGAGGCAGTGATAGTAGCCGATGGTGGATATTCCAAACCCGCATTGGTTGTCTATCTGCATGGCGGCCCAAAGCGTGGTAGCGACAATGTCAGTCAAATGACAGAAGAAGCAATCTATACCATTGCCGACTATCTTCGCAGAAACCGTCGCAATGCCGTAATGATTGTACCTCAATGTCCCGACTCCCTCACATGGGGAGTCAGGACAAACGAGGCAATCAAAGCCCTCATTGATGAATATGTAGAAAAAGACAAAATTGATGCGGATTACATTTATCTGCTGGGAGGCTCAATGGGAGGAACAGGTACATGGCTGATGACATCAGCTTACCCTCATTTGTTTGCGGCTGTAATGCCCGTAGCTGGCAATCCTGAAACTGCTGATGCCGATCTTGTAGCAATCACTCCGGTCTATACTGTAATGGGAACCGATGACAATTTGATGACCATTCCGCGTGTCGGTACATTCATGGAACAATTAAAAATTCGAGGAGGAGAAGCGTTACTTGACATAGAGGAAGGCTGGTCACACGTGAAAACTTGCACCGACAGCTATACTGATAAACGCCTCGATTGGATCTTCGGACACAAATGTTTGAAGCATTGATTTACCAGATATAAAGATAATGGGAGAAGAGGTTATAAACGAATTGATAACCTGATTTCCATAGGAGTTAATGTATTATGTATATGTTTAGAATGATGTTTAAAGCCATATTGTTTTGTTTGTGCATGACAGCTTGCACCGATAATGATAGTGAATATTCAGTTATCCTTCCGGAACAAGAATCTGACGTTCCGCAAAGTTATACAGAACTAATGAATAAGACCGTGGTTGTTCCTGCTGAATATGAACAGGAAGCGGAACATAGGGGAAGCGTTGTGCGCATAGACTACGACACACGAGATTATGCGGAAGGAACAGGGGCGGCGCGTACAAACACAGCTTATATCTATTTGCCATACGGTTATGATGAGGCATCCGACCAGCTCTACAACGTGCTTTATTTCGTGCATGGGCACGAAGGAACGGCAGCTTCTTTCTTTCAGGATGAAAACGAACTGTTGCGCAAATTGCTTGACCACATGATGGAGAATGGCGATATGGCACCGACTATCGTTGTTTCACCGAGTTACATCTATGGTGAACCTACCGCTTATTATGCAGATGCCGACCCATATTGCAAAGCTCTTCCGCAAGAACTCGTGAATGACTTGATACCTGTTATAGAAAGCCGTTACCGTACCTACGCCGAGAGTACGGATATGGTCGGAATAGAAGCTTCACGGGAACACCGGGCCATTGGAGGCTTCTCAATGGGTGCGGTTACGACGTGGTATGCGCTGGAACAAACATTAAACTGTTTTAAATATTTTATACCCATAAGTTCCGATTGTTGGTCACTGGGGCGTTTTGCAGGAATGAACTATCCGTATGAAACAGCGGAATACCTCGCCGATGTCGTTTGTAACTCTGAGTATTCGGGGAATGGCTTTTATATTTGGGCTGCCAGTGGTACGGATGATGTCGCATACAGTAAAACGCTGGTACAAATCCAAGCAATGTCGCAGTTTACAGAGGTGTTTCCCATCACAAACTTGACTTTCCATGAGCAAGACGGGGCACGACATGAGTTCCGACCTATGGCAGAGTACCTGTACAATGCCCTGCCATCATTGTTTCCTAACTGACAGAAAGCGACATTAAAACTTACGGTCTCCGATTGTATGCAAAGCGAAGCCTGTAGTGATGCTGAATCTTTCAGAATCTGATAGAAAAGAAGGAAATTATATGTAGTTTTGATAAAATTATTATTGCAACATAGAATATAAATGTGATAATGAACAGAAAACAATCCACGAACACTCTTCTATGTCAAAAAACCTCGTTCTGTGACGAATTCCCAATCGCCTGCTCTTTTGAAAGAAAGAGCTATCCAATGGGAGCAATCGTAAATAATGATGATGCGAACATCAATTACCTTATCTTCTGCCAATCGGGACATGCGAAGATTACCAGCACGCTGTTCCATGATGAAATTCTCTGCGCCGGAGAAGTGATGTTCGTCCCCCGTGGGAGCGAATGTAGCGGAACAGCTTTGAGCGACGTCACTCTGCTGGTGCATAAGTTCAACAACACGGTGTGCCGAGCAGAGAAATGTATTCTCTCTTATCTCTATTCACGCAGGCTACCGGATTCCAAAGTCTATTGCTGCAAGCTGACCGCCCCGAACTCGCTGCGGGTGC